>PPYF01016687.1_pt1 | contig 146860 bp, 152 predicted proteins | sample 1559871 | NCBI WGS metagenome assembly PPYF01 (sample SAMN08240021, study PRJNA423297) | Human gut metagenome, whole genome shotgun sequencing project. | reverse complement strand
GAATATTTGTCAGACATGCGCATATCCACCCCCTGCGGAGTGTTCCGTATGTTGAGTGATAGGGAAATGCCGCAACCGGGTTATATGTTTTAAACAGGTTAAAGTAAGGTGGCTGCGGCATTATTCGGAATCCCACCAGCGGCGGGAAAGCAATAAGAAGAGCACTGTGACCGAATACGGATTAGGTAATGAGCCTGTCGTATTCCAATGCTCTTATTGTTGCAAGCAATAAAAAAGGCCGCCGGAGCGACCTTAAGTAATTTATGAGAGTTAACTATTCTTTCCCTTTATTGATTCAAATAATTTAGCTAACTGCTCTAAACCATCAAGAGTAGATGGTATTTTTTTAGAATCAGGTATCACATTTGAAAAAACTAAACTTTCAAACTTTGATAGAGATGACTGATCATTATACTTAGTAGAAAATTCGGTATAACCCTGAATAAACATACATAAGCTTCTCCTTAAATTAATCTGGGTAAGCTCTGCCTTTAATGATTGATAATTTAACAATGACACTCTAAATAAATATAAAAGAAGCAAGGTTGCCGTTGCTGTAAGCGCATATCCATAAAAATTATAAACGATACCAAATAAATATGAAATCACTTTAATCAGAAGTGGTAAGAATAAAAATGCTATTGATATTTTTAAAACATTCCGTGCATTTTTTTTCTCTCTACCTTTTTGGATTGCAAATTTTTCATATGCCTTTTCAAGACCAATAAATGTTAATCCAGCATTTATTTCATTAACATTACTCTCTAATTCTTTAATTATTTTTACATTCTCAAAAATGCCACTTCGTAACTCCTCACTTATTTCTTGCATCTCACTTTTAAATTTTAAAATATAATCCCCACCACTCTCATCAATTTCATTAAATTTATTTATTATCTGGTTACTTCTAACTGATAAGTTATTAACACTTTCTTTAATAATATAAAGTTCATTATTTTCATTTTGTAATGATTGAAAGTCACTCTTAATTAACTCTAATGGGAAATCGTTTTTTGTATAAATAAAATAGTCATACACACTGAATGAATAATCAGTTCTAATATTCTCATATATAAAATCACACTGATGGTAGTTATTTATCGCCCGCAAGAACATGGTTATTAAATTATCATCAACCCTTATGTAATTATACTCTATAATTACACGCATGAAGTACGTATGCATATATAATAAATAATTAACACCATCGGTTTCATCATTGTATTTGACAAGTCCAAACCCTCTTGAATTCTTGCACATATCAAACAAAACATCACTACGATCATTTATGTATTCATTGACTAACTTGATATCAAAATATACCTTATCAAGGATAGTAATTACATTTTCTTTTATATTGATACTATTTTTTAGATTATTGACAACCTCTGTCGTAAACTCGTCTCTACTACATCTCCCGATACAATCAGTAGTATTTTTTAAGTTTTCATGAAAGATATGACGCTTTTGTTCTAACTTTTCCCCATCATTCATAAATATCACTCATAAGTTAAATGTATTTTACAAATGATATATGAGAAACCCCGCGATTGCGAGGTTTCAGTTTTTAAGCAATACGACACAGGAATAACTCTTATCACAATAGCGCCTTTTTTACGATCGTAAAGCATTAATTTTTGAGTCATGTAATTTGTTCATCAATACCCGCATACCTTCGCGATGTGATGTATCGCCCATTTCCAGTTTTACATCTCCCATTATAAGCATTCCTTCCACCAGCCCTTCTGCCTTCTGGAGTTTTTTCCCTATGTGAGTGTCTGAGCATCCGTATTTCTTCGCCAACCGGATAAACGTTTTGCCGAAAACATAGTAGTCAAAAAGCAGATCATGCATGTCACTGTTGCGGATATTCAGTTTTGCCATAATGCCGGATATCACCAGTGCATCATTATCAGTACATTGCTGACGACTCTTAACCTTTACGGGGATAAGCCCTTTAAACCCGGCGGCAATTGATGACCAGGTTACAGATTCCGGGTTATCCGCAACCCATGCCCCCCAGCGTTCTAATATCATCTGAATATTGCTCATCGTTTATCTCTCCGCGCTCCGTACAGCGCATTAACCAAAAACGCCGATCCCGTATGACCGGTTCATAAATCTAAATAACAACTCCAGCTGACTGCCGTGTTTCCGTTCCCAGGCGTTCACATCCCGGTGTAACTCGTCATGGTGAATACGGCACAGCGGGATGGTGAAAATGTCGTGTGCCTTTGTGCCGGTACCTCCGGTGCCGTGCCCGATGATGTGATGCGGGTCATCTGCCTGCTGACCACATACGCAACACGGCTGACTCTTCACCCATTGCAGGTACTTCGGACACTCCCAGCGCTTTAACTTCGGGATCCGCATAAAACTTGCTGGTGGCTCCGGCTCTATCTCAGGAACAACGACCGGTTTTATCTGCTCTACGATGTCCTGAACAATCCGGCTGTGTGAGCGTGTCCGGTGAACGATGGAATGCTCCGTCATGGTGCCGGTTATCTCTTCTTCCGGTGACTGCATCAGAATGTAAGAGCAGATAAAGGCCGGAAGATGCTCACTGACACGATGCATCACAGACCAGGTGAACAAATCGGAAGGATTCAGAATATGGCCGCCGGGCAGCCGCAGGTCGGTAAAGATACTGCGTGCCACAAATGCCTGCTGGTTGCTTAACAGAATTTTGTCCGCCTGCTGCTGGCAGCATTCCCCCTTCCTGAGAATATTGTCATGATGCCAGCACGTCCGGATAAAACCGTCTTTGTGGCGGGTCATGGTCAGTTCATGGTGATGATACGGATCTGCTTCGTCATCAATCTGGCAATGATTTACTGATGAAACGTAATGACGAAATCCCTGTAAACCACCGGCAGCTTTTATCACGGCGGGATTGTCCAGGAAACGCAGTACCCGCTCATCTGTCAGCAGCGGCTGTGCATCTGCCGGAACGCGGCCTGACGGAATGCCATCCATTGAACGGGGAGCCGCACTGACAACATAACGGGCACCGTTCCGGAAGTTGCAAATCTCAGCACCGGGATTAAACATCAGGATCCGGGTATCTTTCTGAACAAAGCCGGTTAACAGATAATTCATCAGGCCACCGCCGGAAGGTTGTCGGTCTGCTGGAGCCATCCACCGCGCCCGCCGGTGCATCAATCGCATAGGAGGGAGCCAGATCCGGAAGACCGGCCATTTTTTGCAGTTTCTGATACCCGCCCAGTTTTGAGGAATTCGACAGATTCAGCGTTTTTGCCATGGACTCCAGCAGGATAGCGCCTGCCTGTACCTTATCGGCCAGCTGTACCGCCTGCTGTGTTCCGGCCACCGCATCAAACGTGCGGATTACTTTCAGGTTGAACAGCGGGCTTATCCACATGGCATAGGCATAAACAACCTCACGGGCAACATATGTCCCCTGCTCCGTACCGCCGCGAATGGTGTTTACAGAGGCGATGCTCATATCTGAGCATCGGTCGATTTCTGAACACAATGCCTGTGTTGATTCCATCCGCATAAAGTTAGATGGCTTATGGCGCTCTTCACCCCCGGCGGTACGGTGTAAATCATTCAGGCAATAGCGACCGGCCATGTCCCGGCGCACATTAATACCGTCAACAATAATCAGATTGCTCATCGTTTATCTCTCCGCTCATTAAGCGCAGCCGTATACTGCGCCTCACATCGCCAGACCGTTTTTTCTTCTCAGTTCCCGCTGCTTTGCCGTGAAGGCCGTAAACAACCGGTTATAGACGGATACAAATTCCCGTTCGGTGAGAGTGGCCCGACTCTCTTCCGGTACCGGGTCCGTACAGCGGACCTTTTTTACTCCCCGCCGACAGGCTGCCACCAGTTCCTCATATTCGCGGACTTTCTTCTGTGCATCCGGCAATATCCGGAAAGCCATCCGGTCATTCCCCCGCCACCGGGTCGGCGTGACCGCTTCAATCTTCGCTAAAACCCTGACAGCTGACTGGCTGATACTGCGTGATACGCCGTATTTCTCCATGATGTACCCGGAGGTGATTTCAGTTCCGGCCGGTTCCTCTGCCGCAATTCGGGTGTAAAGCATCATCACGCAGCCTCCCGTTCTTTTGCGGCCTGCTCTGTGGCCTGTTTCCAGTACCCGCGAAATGCTGCTCGTCCGGCAATTTCATTCATCCGCCCAATGTAGGATTTGTGTTTTGCGACCAGCTCCTGTACGCGGTTTTCTGGCTTCCAGCCGGAGGATGAGAACATTTTTCTGAAGACTTCATCGCACTCGGTGGTGTCGATGTTCTTTGAGTCCGCAGAGCGTTTAAATCCGGCGGCCGTATTCAGCCAGTATCTGAAACCGGAGTTCCAGCAGACATACTGCGTACCCTTGCTGGCGTGGTAATCGCTGAACTTCTGAAACTCGTCCTGAATGTCCAGACCGGCGGCTTTGGCCTGCTCAATGTGTTCTGGTGTCGGTACAAAGTTTTCCGGCATCACGGTTTTGCTTTTGGCTTTTCCGCGAACAGGATTAATATTTTTATTATCTGGATCTATGACTGGATCATGACTGATTCCGGGTGCAGCTCCTGCACCACTACCGGAACCATTTGCACCACCCGGTGCATCTGCTGCACCAGTCCGGGAACCATTTGCACCACTCACCCCCGCAGGATTTGCACCACAGGGTGCAGGAGATTCACCACTCACAGCGGTAACATCCAGGCACAGATGATAAATATTTGACTGGTTCAGACCGTTGGCCGATTTTCGTGACTCAACACGAACCAGCCCCATTTTCACCAGGGCATTGATGTGGTTCTGCACTGAGCGTTCAGATATTTCACACTGTTCAGCAATGTACGGCACAGACGGCCATGATTCCCCCTGGTCGTTGGCATTGTCCGCCAGTTTGACCAGTACCAGTTTTCGCAGCGGGTTGCCTGTTTTTATCTGCAAAGCCCGTGCAGTTAAAATCATGCTCATGGTTTCACCTCATCCGGACAGCGTGTATACCGTGCCTGAAAGATTTTCAGCGGTTCAAAGCACGGGTGCTCATAACCGTCACGCATGAAAATCACCCGGCTGTTTTCCCGGTCATACCGGATAACACGGACTTTCCGTCCCCGCTTATCGGTGTAATACCGGTTCAGATTGTCAGCTGTTTCTTCAGGCATCCTGACCTCCGCTGCGGTAATAAAACTGTGACCAGCTGTCTTCCACCTTTTGCCGGTCTACCATTTCCGGTTTTTTCCGGTAGTTGTCGGCTGTACCGCCACCCGGTATGCTTTCCACATAACGAAGTGGTTCACTGCCGGTAACAATGCATTTGAATTGCCTTTCCGGTATTGAATGAGTTAATCTGCTCATGCGTTTATCTCTTCACACAATTGATATGGCGCGATCGAAGCCGGGAGCCGTATACTCCCGGCTTCACCCTTTCTGAGTCCGGGTAAATAAAATAATCGTGGATTCAACCTCGTCTGTTCTGGCCTGCATATCTCTGTAGTGTGCAGTCCGTATTGCATCCGCTTCTCCTGTGGTGATTTCTCCGTCCTCAATAGCCTTACTGATGCACAAATCCACTGCACCTCGCATAACGGATGCCCTGACGCTCTTTTCGTATAAGTCAGTACGGCCGATTTCACTTTTTTTCGGGCTGTCCACCAGCAGCATTCCGGATTCCGCCGCGACATATTCGGCATACAGCACAGTTCCGGAGACTTCCTGCATCACCATCAGGTCATGGTGATCAAAGAACCGGCAGCCGTTTTTCTCATAAAACCGGTTATTGAATGACGTCAGAGACAAACCAAGAGAACCGGCCATTGCATCACGTCCGCCGGGGACCAGACTGCACATCTCTCTTACAACTTCTTTCAGGGATTGGTTTTTCATTGCCTACTCACTTTCAGATTGGGTTGTAGTTAACCGTGCTTTTCCGTGCTGCTATGCTGATAAAGTGCAGGGTTGTACTTAAGTCCTCCATTTGTAATCCGCTCAATAATTAACGCTTGTTTTTCGGGAATAGTTTTCTTCCAGCGGCAAACTGCCGGATGACTGATATTAAGAGCTGTGGCTGTTTTTTTTACTCCGCCGAAAAAATGAAGAACATCTCTCTTCAACATTTGTACGACTCCTCAGACTTTTGAACACAAGAAAGGTAACAAAAGGTACAACCACATGCAAACACATTTCACATCATTGTGATGTAACATTGGTTACATGAAAACGGAAATGAACGAACGCATCAAAGCTCGTCGTACGCAACTCAATATGACGCAACAATCCTTGGCAAAAATGCTCGGGGTCTCACGCGTATCCGTTACAAAATGGGAGACTGGTGTCACAAAACCAGATGGTGAAAACCTTCACATGCTGGCTAAATCACTGGATGTCTCTCCTGAATGGTTACTATTTGGCGGAAATGAACCACTTTCGACTGAACTGGTATCTGCAAGAAAAACCATTGCTGTCAAACAAATCCCTGTTATATCGGCCGTACAAGCCGGTGACTGGACATCAACATACGCATCAGCAACTATTGATGATGTACTTCGCTGGGTTAACACAACCGCCCGGGTATCTGAAAGTGCGTTTGGCCTTGATGTTAAGGGTGATTCAATGACAAACCCAAATGGGGCACCAACAATCCCTGAAGGTTCAACAGTCATTGTTGAAACACAATTTGGAAGTATAGAAGATCTATATGGAAAAATTGTTGTTGCAATACTCGATGGCACATCAGATGCCACAATCAAAAAACTAGTCTGGGATGCTCCCTATACCTACCTGATTCCGCTGAACCCCAATTTCAAACCGATAGTAGTCAATGGTAACTGTCGAATCATTGGCAGGGTTATTCAGGTTATTCAAAACATCTGATTTATCCCTCCCTCATTTGCCTTATCTATGCAGCAATGTAACTTTTTTTACATTAACTATTGACCGCAAATGTAACTTAAGGTACTTTTTATTTCATGTAAGAGGTACTATTTTTTACATGAGGCCAATATGAACCAAGAACCAATCATCACCACCAACAACATGTCAGCAGACGAAGTTGCGGCGTGGATCACTGAAAAAGCCCGAGCGCTTCAAAAACTGCAATCACTCCGTGCTGAGCGTCAAAGAGAGATCCGTGACCACGAGCGCACGATGGCCCGCCTAGATGAAGACATCGCCAGATGGGAAGACCTCTGTGCTTTAACAGTAAATCCGCAGTAACGGCTGCGTATCTGAATAACTGTGTGAAGAGTATCAATTAGTGTGGGGAGATAGACGTTATGACAACTGAAAATGAAAAAAACAGCCAGGTATTAATTGCCCCGGCTGATATGACAGGAGCAGAGCTACATACTCACTTGTCAAAATTATTTTATCCATTTGTCGCGTTTAAACAAAAGACCGAAATGGTAAATCACCATATTAATCTTTTGTTATTGGCCTTAACTGACGCGGAGAATGTGGCTAAGACATCTTTAGATATATCCAGCCGCTACCCAGGATCCACCCTTCAAGCGGATCTATGTCAAAATTATCAGCGGGTGATGGCATTGCAAGTTTTTCTAAAAAACTTCGCGCCTTTTCCGGAAGATTAAATTCAGAAAGCGGTTTTTGTAAAACCAGTAATTTCGCCTTGTTACTTAATTCATTGAATTGCTCAGGAAGCATGCCAATTTTAGAGTAAATAAATGAATATAATGTTTCTTGTGGTGACTGTTTGTACCAAATATCAGTCTCCGTATCGCGATGCTGATATAGCGCAATTTCAAGAAGAAATAAAAACCGTGCTTTTTTACGAATTGAAAATGAGACGGGTTCATTCCACTCAAAAGAATATGGACCGACATTATGATACTTACAGAGTGTGCTGCCAATTGTCTGCCATAAATTTGCATACTTAGACATTCTATATCCTCTTGGTTGTGTGAGAACACCAAGATACCACTGCCGCCCGAGGTGGTTAAACAACCGGGCACGAATATTGTGAGGAGAGACGACCCCATAACAATAATTATGCAGCATCATTAGCGGTCGTGCATAACACGGTGCAGTCCACCTGTCGGCCGCCATTTTTTTACAAACATAAGTCCACCGGTGTAAATCGTCCTGCCGGATAGATACCTTGCCTGACCGCCGGTGGACTTATCTTTGTGTGAAGAGACAACGAAAGGAAAAACGCGATTAGCGAGAATAACCATATGACCAATATCCCGGACTTTCTCTACGGGTTAGATACCGGTGTGTTTAAAAACCGACATTCAAAATCTATACCGGTAAATTCAAAGCTTAATTATTTTATACCGCTTTAACCGACAGTATTTTTACTGCCCGCACCAGAGAATAAATTAGTTTAATAAAATATATAATCTTTATTTTAAAGAGGATATACATCATGTCAGAACAGGATAAGCCAAGTGTTAAGATTAATATTACAGTGACTTTAAATGAAGCGCCCTGCATTAATGTTGAGGTAAGTAAGGAATTCAACATACCTGAAAATGCACCTTATATAGCCTCTTTTTTAGAAAAAATCGGTGAACATATTGCCAGCGAAGGGACGACTACAGAGGCTATAAAAAAAGCAATAAAAGACACCATTAAAAAAAGAAATATTCACTGAAGCTACGCTCTCCTTATATCTGAACAGTCTTAATCGTATACGGTGATGTGCGGAGTGTGACTATGAAAATGTTAACTTTGGATGAATGGGCAGAAGACCGGTACAGGAGCCGCCCGCCTAAACTGGGAACATTACAGCGGTACGCCCGATGTGGTCTGTTTTTCCCACCGGCACAGAAAGAAGGTGGTATTTGGCGCGTGAGAGAAGATGCCGAACTTGTCGGTAATTTAATCTCACCGGTGATCAGCAAAAGTGACAATCCCAGGCTGCAAAGGATTTTAACTGATGGCTGCCAGACCCCGTAAAAATAATATTGATATCCCCAACCTGTACCCGTTTTTCAGCAGGAAAACCAGCAAGGTGTACTGGCGCTACAGACATCCCATCACCGGGAAATTCCATTATCTCGGTGACAACGCGGAAGAGGCCAAAATAATTGCGGTTGAGGCTAATCTGCGGTTGGCTGAACAGCGAAGCCGTCAGGTAATGGCGATCAGTGATCGGATGGCAAAAATAAAAGGCAAAGAAATCACTGTTAATACCTGGCTGGATCGGTACCAGAAAATCCAGGCGGAACGTCTGGCAGACGGTGAAATAAAACAGAATACCTTTAAGCAGAAACAGAAACCTGTCGCTCTGATGCGTCATGCGTTGTCACAAAAACCATTACCGGCAGTCGATGCCCGCGATATTGCCGATATTCTGGAGCAATATAAGGCCTGTGGTCAGCACCGGATGGCTCAGGTTATCCGTTCGGTATTGATTGATGTATTCAAAGAGGCACAGCATGCCGGTGAAGTTCCGCCCGGATATAACCCTGCCCTCGCAACAAAACAACCTCGGCGAAAGGTCACCCGGCAACGACTTAGTCTGGAAGAATGGCAGAAAATTTATGATATCGCCTGCAAGGACCATAAATATCTCGGAAATGCTATGTTACTGGCTGTTGTTACCGGACAGCGCCTCGGAGATATTTCAGAAATGAAATTCTGTGATATATGGGATGACCATCTGCATGTCATCCAGCAAAAAACCGGAACACGACTTGCTATCCCCCTCTCACTTCGGTGTCAGGCTCTCAATATCAGCCTGCGGGATGTGATTACCGGATGTCGTGATCTATATGTCAGCAAATATTTAGTCCACTACACACGAAGCACATCACAATCACAGCCCGGCGGACAGGTAACCGCCAATACCCTGACCACCAACTTTAAAAAAGCCAGAGATAAAACCGACATCGATTGGGGAGAAGGTACGCCTGCAACATTTCACGAAATGCGATCACTATCAGAGCGTTTATATCGGGAACAGGGAATTAATACTAAAAACCTGTTGGGTCATAAAAACCAGCAGCAAACGGATAAATATCATGATGACCGTGGCAAAAGCTGGATAAAGGTGTTGATATAATGTTTTGTTGGCTCATAGTTTAGCTCGTATATCTATTTTCTAGGTCATAAGTCCGGTTTGTACCAAGAATGGGTATTGTTAATACCAGATACCAAGTAATAGTACCTGGAGCTGAGTCACAAAAATTTTATTCCTATTTTTCAATGGCTAGTTTTCATTCGGTGATTATTATGTAGATCTATGTCTATTTTTCATCGAAAAATAAATTAAACTATTGATTTTCTAGAATAATCTATAATAATCAGAATGAAACCACACACATTGTGATGTGCTATATTATAACGGATGAAAGCAATGGCAGAACGAAAATTTATAAGTGAACTATTTTTAGAGAATAATCAATTCATCTTGGTCGGATTAACCGGACGAACTGGTTCAGGCTGTACTACAACAGCAAATATTTTAGAAAGTAAACATATATCCTTTCCGGAATTAAATAGCCTAAATAACTTTTATACTGGATTAGATGCAAGGCGATACACTATAGTTAAAAATTTTGCAGAAGAGCATTGGGAGAATTTTTATTCTATAAAGGTCAGTGACCTTATATCAATATATCTACTTCTTCTCCCGACCAAAAAAATGAGTGACTTCATTCATTCTTGCGGAGAAAACTTCACTAAGACTGCTAGTACTCATTTAGTTAAAAATGGAGTTTTATCAAAAAGCTTTTTAAAAGATAAATATAGTAATGTTATCAAGCAACTTTTAGATCATCAATCTGAAATTGATTTTAGCGATCCAAAAATAACACGGTCGTTCATTAGAATACTACAGTTAGTTAGAAAATTCACTAGAGATCTTAAAGCAGAGTTAAATGAACTTGAATCTGGTCTATATGTCTCAGTATATCAATCCGCTGGTAAATCAATTAGACGAATTGGTAAGGTTGATGCTGACTATGAAAGTAAAAATTTTATACCAAGCTCTGTATTTCATTTGCCAGAAACCATTAATAGAGTTATTAAATCAATTAGAAAAGTAAAAAATGAGAGGGCATACATTGTTATTGATGCAATAAGAAACCCTTATGAAGCTAAATTTTTTAAAGATCGCTACGCCGCGTTTCATTTAGTTTCAATTAACGCCCCAGATGAACATAGAACTAGATATTTACAAAAGCTGCATAAATTTTCAGCTGATCAGATCAAAAAAATTGATAATGAAGAATCGGGTAAAGGAGATAGCGAATATAAACACTTAACGAATCCAAACGTAAAAAAATGCATAGAAATTTCTGATATACATTTGTTTAATCCAAAAAATGAGTACGACAATAGCAATGTGTTAAAAGCACAAATTGCATGGTATATTGCATTGATGCAACACCCTGGATTAATTTCTCCGACATCGATGGAAAGGGTCATGCAAGTTGCATATACAGTCAAATTAAACTCAGGCTGTATTTCAAGGCAAGTTGGTGCAGTTGTTACTGACAAAGATAATTCAATTAAATCAGTTGGATGGAATGATGTAGCCAAAGGGCAAATTCCTTGTGCAATGAGATCAATTGAAGGATTAATAGATGACTTTAACTCCGAAACATACAGTCACTATGAAAGGAATGATGAGATATTTAGAGGAGCGGCGCGAGAATTTTATGAAAAATTTAAGCCTGTAATTCTACAATCAAATTCCTTTAAAGGAAGAAATATTTCATATTGTTTTAAGGATATACATAATAGCATAGACAATAAAAGTAACCAAGTCCATACTCGTGCGTTACATGCTGAAGAAAATGCTTTTTTGCAATTAGTTAAATATGGTGGGATTGGTATTGTTGGAGGTAAGCTATATACCACAGCAAGTCCATGTGAATTATGTGCAAAAAAAGCGTATCAACTCGGGGTTTCAGAAGTAATATTTATAGATCCTTACCCAGGGATTACGCAAGATCATATTTTGAACATTGGTTCCATGCCGCCAAAACTAATACAATTTAGAGGTGCTATAGGTAAAGCATACCATCGACTTTATGAACAGGTTATTCCAATAAAGGACGAGTTGGATTATTTATTGAAATAATCAATGTATATTTGTGATAACATTTTAGAGATAACCTAGTAATGATCTATGGTTATCTCTAAAATAATAAATCTGTATTATTAAAAAACTCTTAATCACCTCCCCTATGTAAATTTAATCTTTTTAAGATTTAGAGTCTAAGAATGTAATAAAAAAACTTCAGATTACTATTTCTTAATAATCAGGTTTTATGTTCTTTACCATAGAAGTATTTTACAAAATGTCTGCTCTTTGTTCTCAAAATAACTTATATGCGCAGTTTCAGCCAATAAGAATCAGGTGAGCATATTGCTATCTGAATATATAATCCTTTAACCTTCAATTGTACCGATTGCTGATAATATAATATCTGGATATGATTCAAACTCTCCTTCCCAATCTTTATCGCCTGGGATTTTTTTCATCTCTCGCCAATATTTAGCATCAAGAGCATTTTTTTCATTACTTTTAGGAGAAAAAGTTTGTGGAATGCAATGTCTTGGGTTATTTGGCAAATTCTTATCTAAGTTAGCCCGGTCAAAATCCACTTTACTTATTTTTGAAGCAACTTCCACAAGTGAAATTAGTGCCATTAATGCTGAGTGAGATTCTTCATATGAGGGAGTTAATCCTTTATGTATAAAATCGTTCCTAGCAAACCGTGCCTTACTTAAAAACGAATAATCCTCCTCACATAAATATTTATTTTGAAAGAGCATTTCAATTTTATGTGCTGAGTTCCATTGTTGTGATTCAATAAATTTTCGTCTCTTATGAATACTAACAGATTTTGCATCTTCGACTATTGTTTTTTTCCAAATAAACTCTAATATTTGCTCTATGCTAATCCAAGCGTGTGCTAATGCTTCACACAATTGGTGTTGCTTATAATATGTAAATGCGCCGATAAAAAGTGAGGGAGATAACGTAGGTAGTTTGGACAAAATCTTATGGCCATACTCATATGCTGATATGATCTTATCAGCACTTATAACCACAGGTTCGAGCAATCTGATGGAAGCTAATGAACCAGCATCACATTCTCCAATTGCATGATGAAAATTTGCATTACTGCTGTGAGTGGAGAGATGACGGTAGTAACCTGTAACATTAATCATACCCCTTGATATATCTAAAGGCATGATTGATTCGACATAAATCCCACCGATAAATATAGAAGCTAGAATTCTATTAACTTCTTCAACAACTAAATTATCATTTTTAAATTCATCAATGAATGGAAATATTAAGCTTCCATCGAATCCAAAACATGCTGGCATGGGTTTAGGCAAGTGTGCATTGAAGAACCTACTTACTCGGTGAAGTTTCACGTAGTCATATGTGGAGTTATTTATCTGCTCTAAGCTAGGATTCCATATATCAGAATCATCACGAGATATTAGCCTAAATGGTTTGAAATTTGCGATTAAAATTGGAATATTAACTTCACTCATATATTTTCTCGATGATTAAACCAAATTTATTATTCTCTTACCTTTCACCAGCATCCTGCAACAGTCAATCCTTATCGTTCTATAAGTACATATTAGCTGTTACAAATTAACCTGACCAAGAGAAAACTCGATAAATGAAGGATGCATTGATAGATTTTATGAAATCACATAAGCACGAAGTATATTATCGAATACGCCAAAAATCACTGTTTCGTATAAATTTATGTTAACGAAAAAACCTTCTCTTAGCTTCTGCTTCTCACTCAAAGCGACTCTCTACTCACCCACACATCTAAACCTCAAACTACCCACAATCTGTACAAATTTCATACCGTTTTGCTAAATCATTTTGCAAACTTTTTGATAACCGTTTCAGACTGAACAATAAAAAACGGGAACTAATAAGTTCCCGTTAATTATTTCACTGTAAACTTAATTACATGTGTTTGATGATTGCATCACCAAACTCTGAGCATTTCAGCAGCTTAGCGCCTTCCATCAGACGTTCGAAATCGTAGGTTACGGTCTTGGCAGCGATTGCCCCTTCCATTCCTTTAACGATTAAGTCAGCAGCCTCAAACCAGCCCATGTGGCGCAGCATCATCTCAGCGGAGAGGATTTCTGAGCCCGGGTTGACTTTGTCCTGACCGGCGTATTTTGGTGCGGTGCCGTGGGTGGCTTCGAACAGCGCGCATTCATCACCGATGTTCGCGCCCGGTGCGATACCGATACCGCCAACCTGTGCCGCGAGGGCGTCAGAAATGTAGTCGCCGTTGAGGTTCATACAGGCGATAACGTCATATTCTGCCGGACGCAGCAGGATTTGTTGCAGGAACGCATCCGCGATCACGTCTTTGATAATGATCTGTTTGCCGGTTTTCGGGTTTTTCAGGCTTAACCACGGGCCGCCGTCCAGTAACTCGCCGCCGAACTCTTCGCGTGCCAGTTCATATCCCCAGTCTTTGAAGGCACCTTCGGTGAACTTCATAATGTTGCCTTTATGAACCAGGGTGACGGAATCACGGTCGTTATCAATGGCGTAGTTAATCGCTGCGCGGACCAGGCGTTTTGTCCCTTCTTCAGAGCACGGCTTGATACCGATACCGCAATCCTGCGGGAAGCGGATTTTGGTCACACCCATTTCGTCCTGCAGGAACTTAATCACTTTATCAGCTTCCGCAGAACCGGCTTTCCACTCGATACCGGCGTAGATGTCTTCCGCGTTTTCACGGAAAATCACCATATCAGTCAGTTCAGGTTGTTTTACCGGGCTTGGTGTACCGGCGTAGTAACGCACCGGGCGCAGACAAACATACAGATCCAGAATCTGGCGCAGTGCCACGTTCAGGGAGCGGATACCGCCGCCGACCGGAGTGGTCAGAGGGCCTTTGATAGCCACGCGGTAGTCACGGATAAAATCGAGGGTTTCATCCGGCAGCCAGACATCACTGCCATACAGTTTTGTGGATTTCTCACCGGTGTAGATTTCCATCCAGGAGATTTCACGCTTACCGCCGTAGGCTTTTTTTACAGCGGCATCAACAACTTTAATCATTACTGGCGTTACATCAGCCCCGATTCCGTCCCCTTCAATAAACGGGATAACCGGATTGTCCGGAACGATTAATTTGCCTTTTGCGTCAATGGTAATTTTAGCGCCTTTCGCCGGAACAACTACTTTGCTTTCCATCAACCTCTCCTTTATGTAAGCGCAATGCTTTGTTAATTTTTTGTAATGGTCCTGTCAATACTACTTGAATAATCGCATCACGCAAATCCTAACTGTTTTAAGCTATAATGTAAGTCTCATTTTTATGTAAAAAAAAGATAATGACAGGTAAAACCACGAACTCCCGCATCTCCCGAAAGCCGCAATCCCGTCCGGCAGGCGCCCATCCGCGTCAGAAAGCTGCCCGCAAACCCCGGCCGCGCGGTCCGCGCAAAATTATTCTGTTCAATAAACCGTTTGATGTACTGCCGCAGTTTACCGATGAAGCCGGACGCAGCACGCTGAAAGATTACATTCCGGTTACAGATGTGTACGCCGCCGGGCGGTTGGATCGCGACAGCGAAGGGTTACTTATCCTGACCAACGACGGCGCATTGCAGGCATCGCTGACACAGCCGGAGAACAAAGCCCCGAAAGTGTATTATGCTCAGGTGGAAGGTGTGCCGGACGAAAACACGCTGAATCAGTTGCGTAATGGTATCACCCTGAATGATGGCCCGACCCGCCCTGCCGGTGCCGAGCTGGTGGATGAGCCGGACTGGCTGTGGCCGCGTAATCCGCCTATCCGCGAGCGGAAATCGGTACCGGTCAGTTGGCTGAAACTGACACTGCGGGAAGGCCGTAACCGCCAGGTACGCCGGATGACCGCCCATACCGGCCACCCGACCCTGCGTCTGATCCGCGTGCGGATTGGTGATTTTGCCCTTGATACCCTTGCCCCCGGCGAATGGAGAGAAGTGAATGATATTCAGACCTCATGTGACAGTGGCCTGCCTGGTCAGCGCCGGTGAAAAATTTCTGGTGGTGGAAGAAACCGTTAACGGCAAAGCCACCTGGAATCAGCCCGCCGGGCATCTGGAAGCCGGGGAAACCCTGCTTGCCGCCGCAGAGCGCGAGCTGTATGAAGAAACCGGGATCCGTGCTGCTCCCGATGCCCTGCTGAAAATTCATCAGTGGGTTGCACCGGACGGCACACCGTTTATCCGTTTTCTGTTCCGTGTGCTGCTGGAGAGTGAATGTGAGACACACCCGCAGGACAACGATATCGACCGCTGCCACTGGGTCAGTGCGGATGAGATTATTCACAGTCCGATCCTGCGCTCCCCGCTGGTAAAAGAAAGTATGTTTGCCTGGTTTGCCGCCGAACCGCTGCCACTCTCGCTGCTGGGAACGTTCGGGGATGCGTTCGGGGAACCGGTCGCGCCGTAATGCATTGCGGGGAACAGACTGCGGAAAATTCTTTGCGAAAAAAGTGCCGATCCCGCACCTGAATGATGCGCCGCTGTGCGTATCATGGTAAAGTACGGCGCTTGTTTTTTTCCCCGGTTCTTCTTCGCGTCACTGTTTGCGGAGCAGACCGAATCGCCGCGAGATCAGCCATGTCAGATAACAGCCAGAAAAAAGTCATCGTCGGAATGTCCGGCGGTGTGGATTCCTCCGTCTCAGCCTATTTACTGCAACAGCAGGGTTATCAGGTGACCGGGCTGTTTATGAAGAACTGGGAAGAGGACGATGATACCGAATACTGCTCCGCCGCCGCAGATCTTGCGGATGCACAGGCCGTCTGCGATAAACTCGGCATTGAACTGCTGACCATCAACTTCGCGGCGGAATACTGGGATAATGTGTTCGAGCATTTCCTGGAAGAATATAAAGCGGGACGCACGCCGAACCCGGATATTCTGTGCAACAAAGAAATCAAATTCAAAGCCTTCCTGGAATATGCCGCAGAAGATCTCGGGGCGGATTATATCGCCACCGGACATTATGTGCGCCGCCGTGATATCAACGGTACCACGCAGTTACTGCGTGGCCTGGACAGCAATAAAGATCAGAGCTATTTCCTGTATACACTGAGCCACGACCAGGTGGCACAGAGCCTGTTCCCGGTCGGTGAACTGGAAAAACCGGAAGTCCGCCGGATTGCGGAACAATTAGGGCTTATCACCGCGAAGAAAAAAGATTCCACCGGGATCTGCTTTATCGGTGAGCGCAAGTTCCGTGATTTTCTCGCCCGTTATCTGCCCGCCAAACCGGGTCCGATTATGACGGTTGATGGTCAGGAAATCGGTCAGCATGACGGGCTGATGTACCATACCCTCGGCCAGCGCAAAGGGCTGAAAATCGGCGGAACCCGTGAAGGTTCCGACGAGCCGTGGTATGTTGTCGATAAAGATGTTGAAAACAATATTCTGATTGTCGCACAGGGCCATGAACACCCGCGTCTGATGTCTGCAGGGCTTATCGCGCAGCAGCTGGACTGGGTATCGCGGGAGCCGCTGACTCAGCCGATGCGCTGTGTGGTGAAAACCCGTTACCGTCAGGAAGATATTCCCTGTACTGTCACCCCGCTCGGTGATGACAAAATCAGTGTCCGGTTTGATAACCCGGTTGCTGCGGTCACGCCGGGTCAGTCCGCTGTCTTTTATCAGGATGAAGTCTGCCTGGGCGGCGGAGTCATTGAAGCGCGTATTACGGAGTGATTATGGCTAAAAATTACGAAGACATAACCCTCGCCCTGGCCGGGATCTGCCAGGCCGCGCGCCTGGTGCAGCAACTGGCGCATGAAGGTCAGACAGATAATGATGCGGTTGATGTGATGATCAACAGCATCATCAATAATAATCCGTCTTCTGTCCTGAATGTCTACGGCGACAATGTGCAGAACCTGCATACCGGCCTGTCCGCGTTCGCCGGGATGTTCAATATGACCGGCTCTCAGGGGCTGAATGCCGAGCTGACCCGCTATATGCTGGGTGTGATGCTGCTGGAGCGCCGCCTGAACAAAGCGCCGGGCGCGATGGATGAACTCGGCCGCCGTATTGATAATCTTGAACACCAGCGCGACCATTTTGGGCTGTCACAGGAAGCTATGCTTAATACCATCGCTGGTATCTATGTGGACAACATCAGCAGCCTCGGCCCGCGCATCCAGGTAACCGGCTCGCCGGAGATCCTGCGTAACACCCTGATTCAGGCTAAAGTCCGCTCGCTGTTACTGAGCGGGATCCGCAGCGCCGTGCTCTGGCGCCAGGTCGGCGGCAACCGTTTACAGTTGCTGTTTTCCCGTTCACGCCTGGTGGACACTGCCAAATATCTTCTCGCTCAACACTAAAATTACCGGGAGTTGCAACCAATGGAATTATCCTCACTTACCGCCGTTTCCCCTGTCGATGGCCGTTATGGTGACAAAACACGCGCACTGCGCGATATTTTCAGTGAATACGGTTTACTGAAATTCCGTGTACAGGTCGAAGTGCGTTGGTTACAAAAACTGGCGGCGTGTGCAGACATCCCCGAAGTTCCGGCTTTTGATGATGACGCAATCGCTTACCTGGATGCAATTGTCGCGAATTTCAGCGAAAAAGACGCAATGCGGATCAAAGAGATTGAGCGCACCACCAACCACGATGTGAAAGCGGTGGAGTACTTCCTCAAAGAAAAAGTCGAAGCCGTGCCTGCCCTGCACGCGGTGTCTGAATTTATCCATTTCGCCTGCACATCCGAAGATATCAATAACCTCTCTCACGCCCTGATGCTCAGCACCGCCCGTGAAACCGTGCTGCTGCCGGCATGGCGTCAGATGATCGATACTGTCCGTGCCATGGCGGCGGATTACCGCGACCTGCCGCTGCTCTCCCGTACCCACGGGCAGCCTGCAACCCCGAGCACCGTCGGTAAAGAGTTTGCCAACGTCGCTTACCGGATGGAGCGCCAGTACCGCCAGTTACAGCAGACCGAAATCCTCGGCAAAATCAACGGTGCGGTCGGTAACTATAACGCACACTTATCTGCCTATCCGGATATTGACTGGCATAAATTCAGCGGTGACTTTGTGACCTCGCTGGGTATTCAGTGGAACCCGTACACCACACAAATTGAGCCGCACGATTATATCGCTGAGTTTTTTGACTGCGTGGCGCGTTTTAACACCATTCTGATCGATTTCGACCGTGATATCTGGGGTTACATTGCCCTCAATCACTTTAAACAGAAGACGATCGCCGGTGAAATCGGTTCGTCCACCATGCCGCACAAAGTCAACCCGATTGATTTTGAAAACTCAGAAGGTAACCTGGGTCTGGCTAACGCGGTACTCGGCCATCTGGCAACCAAACTGCCGGTGTCCCGCTGGCAGCGCGACCTGACGGACTCCACTGTGCTGCGTAACCTGGGTGTGGGGATCGGTTACTCGCTGATCGCTTATCAGTCCACGCAAAAAGGCCTGAACAAGCTGGAAGTGAACGAAAAACATCTGCGTGATGAACTGGATCAGAACTGGGAAGTACTGGCAGAGCCGATTCAGACCGTGATGCGCCGCTACGGTATCGAAAAACCGTATGAAAAGCTCAAAGAGCTGACCCGCGGCAAGCGTGTTGATGCTCAGGCGATGCAGGTCTTTATCGACGGACTGGAGCTGCCTGACGCAGAAAAAGCCCGGCTGAAAACCCTGACCCCGCAAAACTATCTCGGGGATGCTATCCGTCTGGCAGATGAGTTGTAATTATTAACTCACTGATAATTAATCACACAGAGGCAGAGGATATCTGCCTCTTTTTTTTATGATTAAACGCATATCGCGCGTATTATTTGGCGTACAAGTTCCCTATCCTTCATATAAACTGTTACAATTCACATCGTTTCCTGTTGGGATGTCTGTCTTTGTAAGGAATTATGTATGCGCGTGCTCATCGTGGAAGATAACAATTTACTCCGTCATCATCTGACGGTTCAGCTCCGCGAGCTCGGCCATCAGGTTGATGCGGCGGAAGATTCAAAAGAAGCAGATTATTTTCTTCAGGAAAGTCAGCCGGATATCGCAGTGGTTGACCTCGGTCTGCCCGGCGAGGACGGCATGGTGATGATTGCCCGCTGGCGTCAGCAGCAGGTCAAAATCCCGATTATGGTGCTGACCGCCCGTGAAAGCTGGCAGGAAAAAGTCGCCGCGCTGAATGCCGGGGCGGATGATTATGTCACCAAGCCTTTCCAACTGGAAGAGATTGTTGCCCGTATGCAGGCACTGATGCGCCGTAACAGCGGCCTCGCCTCCCAGACACTGGAACTGGGCATTTTTGTGATCGATCTTTCCCGCAAAGAATTCCTCGTTGACGGTAACGCCGTCAAACTGACCGCATTTGAATACACCATTATTGAAACACTGATGCGGAATAATGGTAAAGTCGTCAGTAAAGATTCCCTGATGCGCCAGCTCTATCCGGATGCCGAACTGCGTGAAAGCCATACCATTGATGTGCTGATGGGCCGTCTGCGCAAGAAAATCCAGGCATTTACCGATATTGATGCCATCGTCACTGTCCGCGGACAGGGCTACCGTTTCGACGCCGGGAAATAACAGACACGGCTTAAGCCACTGAGGTATTGCGCATGACCAGGCGGACAACGCGCCCTTTCTCTCTGCGGACCCGGTTTTTACTGGCAACGTTTGCCGTGATCCTCGCCATGACGCTCTCTTACGGCGCCGTGGCGCTGGTCGGTTACCTGGTCAGCTTTGATAAAACCACCTACACCATGCTGCGCAGCCAGAGCAATCTGTTCTACAGCCTGTCGCAGTGGGATGACGGAAAACTCAATATCCGTTTTCCGCCGAATTTCTCCCTGAATGCCCCGTCTGTGGTGCTGATTTATGATGACAATCAGAATCTGCTCTGGCGGCAGTATCATATTGACGCGCTGGAGAGAGCCATTCCGGCCAAATGGCTGACCAAAGAGGGGTTGTATGATCTGAATACCTCGCTGGAAGCCACCAAATCCCTGCTGGTCAATACCCCGCTCTTTGCCACGGAAGATATCCGGATTAATGACCTGGATGATGATCACGACGGACGGATGATCCACTCCGTGTCTGTCAGCCGTTACGGCAAAACCGGTACCCTGCCGCCGCTGACGATTGTGGTGGTGGATACCATCCCGCAGAATCTGCAGAAGACCTTCCGTGTCTGGGAATGGTTCGGTTACGTGGTGCTCGCCAACCTGTTTCTGCTCACACCGCTGATCTGGCTGGCCGCACACTGGAGCCTGCGGCCGATTAATGCTCTCAGCGGGCAGATCAGCGCACTTGAAAAAGGCGAGCGGGAAGATCTGGATGAAACCCCGCCCAGCGAACTACGCGGACTGGTGCGTAACCTGAACCTGCTGCTGCACAGTGAGCGGGAGCGCTATACCCGCTATCAGCGCACGCTTTCTGATCTGACTCATAGCCTGAAAACCCCGCTGGCAGTGCTGCAGAGTACCCTGCGCTCACTGCGCGGCGGCAAAGATATGACGATTGAAACCGCCGAGCCTGTCATGCTTGAGCAGATCGGACGAATTTCCCAGCAGGTCGGTTATTATCTGCACCGCGCCAGTATCGGCGGTGACAATACCGTGCTGATGCGGGACATTTCCTCCGTTCCGGCGCTGATTGACAGTCTCGCCAGTGCGCTGTCAAAAGTGTATCAGCGCAAGGGCGTGGATATTACCGTCGATATTCCGCCGGATATCACCTGGCTGGGACAGCAGAATGACTTTATGGAAGTCATGGGCAACATTATGGAAAATGCCTGCAAATACTGTCTGGAGTTTGTCGAGGTGACGGCGCAGTGGCAGCATGATGCGGTTATTCTGATTGTCGATGATGATGGTCCGGGTGTGCCGGAGGAGAAACGGGAACTGATTTTCAGCCGCGGTCAGCGGGTTGATACCCTGCGGTCGGGTCAGGGACTGGGGCTGGCAATTGTCACCGATATTCTGGAGCAGTATGACGGCGGCGCAGTTGTCACTGAAAGCCCGCTGGGCGGTGCCCGTATTACTGTGACATTCCGGTGTCAGACTGTTCACGACGAAGACACAGACTGAGAGTCAGTCTGTTGTTGCCGGCAAGTTATAAATATATGCATGAATATAATATGTCTTTTTCCGTTATACTCCCTTCATCTGCCTGATCACGGCGTTTATTGAGGACGAACACATGGATTATGAACTGAATATAGACTGGCAGACCTTTATGGAAAGCCACTGGCAAAAACGTCCGTTACTGATCAAAGGCGGTTTCCGCAATTTCCGCGACACCATTTCCCCGGATGAACTGGCGGGGCTGGCAATGGAAGATGAAATCGACAGCCGTATCGTCACCCGTTTCAGCGGAAAATGGGATGTGCGCCACGGGCCGTTTCAGGAGTTTGACGGGCTGGGTGAGAAAGACTGGTCTATCCTGGTTCAGGCCGTTGATCACTGGCATTTTCCGTCTGCCGCACTGATGAAGCCGTTCCGCTGCCTGTCTGACTGGCGGATGGATGACCTGATGATTTCCTATTCTGTTCCGGGTGGCGGTGTGGGTCCGCATCTGGATCAGTATGATGTGTTTATTATTCAGGGCCAGGGACGCCGCCGCTGGCGTGTCGGGGAAAAAATCCCGATGAAACAGCACGCGCCGCATCCGGATCTGTTACAGGTGGATCCGTTTGATGCCATTATTGATGATGAAATGGTGCCGGGCGATATCCTCTATATTCCGCCGGGATTCCCGCACGAAGGCTATGCCATTGAGGAATCACTGAACTATTCTGTCGGTTTCCGCGCCCCGAATGCCCGCGAACTGTTCAGCGGCTTTGCCGACTATGTGATTGCCAATGAGCTCGGCAGTTACCGCTACAGCGACCCGGATCTGGCGTTCCGTGATAATCCGGCGCTGATTCAGCAGGGCGAACTGACCAAGCTGCATGGTATGATGCAGGATCTGCTCGACCAGCCGGATGTGTTCCGCAAGTGGTTCGGTGAATTTATTTCCCAGTCCCGCCATGAGCTGGATCTGGCACCGCCGGAGCCGGCATACAGCCCGGATGAAATTCAGGAACTGCTGTCACAGGGGGAATCTCTGTTCCGCCTCAATGGACTGCGGGTACTGCGTGTCGGTGATACCTGTTTCGTTAACGGCGAAGCCCTGAAAACCCCGCATATTGAAGCAGCGGATGTGCTTTGCCAGTATGATGAAGTCACTGCCGAAATGCTGGGAGTTGCCTTCAGCGATCCGGAATTTGTGACCCTGCTGACAGTGCTGATTAATAACGGTTACTGGTATTTTGATGATTAATCCGCAATAAAATTGTATTCATCGTTCAGATAAAAGCGCCGCACCATTATGCGGCGTTTTTTTACTGGTAACGAATGGTGTAATTCAGAATTGTTTCCGCCGTGCCCGGCTCAATAGTATCCCTCGTCTGTATAAAGGCGGCCTGTAACCGCAATACGGCCCGCTGAGTGGTGATTTCATCAAATAAAAGTGGCCCTCCGAAAGTGACCGGCTGCCCCTTATTTGTCAGCCGGACTCCCACACCGGATGCACTGCCGTTTCTCCGCTGTAACTTCAGTGTTCCGGGACTGTTTCTGGCAGTAAATACATTGCCTGTTAACCGGATATCCGCCGTTGTCACATGGCTGCACTGCAGTGCAATAGTCAGGTTACGGATGCTTCCCGGGGCAACAGACCCTTTGCCGCTGAAATCAGTCCGCGATACGACACCTAAATCCACATCTGTTTCTGTTTGTGGATCAAGATCACAGGAATGTTGCCGGACAGTAAATCCGTCCAGATAGATTTTGGTTTCCGGCATACTATACAATCCTGCAGCCCAGTGCCCGCCCACACGCATAGCGATTTCACCCAGATAGCCTCCCGGATGGTGAACAGCTATTTCAGGTTCCAGTTTATAGAGTGTCACCGCTGCCCGTACCCGATATGGCTGAGACGGATCCATTCCGCTGCTGATCGTACACAGTCGTTTATTGGCCGTGTTGTTGTCCGGTGAATCACGACCGTCCACATAGCGCGACGATTTCATGCATTCCGGATGCTCCGCCACCGCCCCCAGGCTGTAGCCGATACCACCGGAGAGTTCATAGATAGTGTGTCCCGACGCATTTTGTGTTCTGTTACCCGGCATTCCGCCAACCAGCACAAATTCAATCTCTCTGCCGCTGTCGATCCGGCACTGAGAGACATCAATACTATCCGAAAATATTGTCTCCCCGATAATACCGCCAACCGGTACATTATACGCAGCCATGATATAGCCGGCTGGTATGCGGAGAGTCGTTTCCGGTGTGATAAGTGCACAGGTTTCCCCGGCCGGAGCGGCCGGAATATATCCGGCTGTCAGCCACAGGAAAAAAACTGCCCGGCATAGTGCTCTGATCTGAGTAAACATTGCTTCTCCTTTACCGGCATATCAGAGGGAGAGTTATCAGTCCCTGCTGATCTTCCGGGATAGTAAAATCCGCCCCGCACTGCTCATGCATTCCTTTCCCCCAGACAGCCTGTAAATGCCCCTGAGCCGGTAACCCGCTGAGATACACTTCCCCGTCCTCACCGGTAATACCGCTGACGCTGCTGTCATCTGCTTTTTTCACCTTCACCCGTGCGGCGAACGGTACCGGGCCTTGTGCAGTCCGCAGTGCATAAATCACGCGATAACCGGTATTCACTGCAAAACGAACCGGCACCAGCGCCCCTTTTGACGGGATCACCTGTACGACCGGATCATCCGCATCCGCATTATCCGGCAGGGTTTCGGGGTCGATACGGATAACATTCTGATGATAATGACTCAGTTGCGGAATAACACTGAACCCCGCACTGTCAGTCTGCGCCGCTGCCCTTGAGGCCACACGGATCCCCCCGGTACCGCCGGTATCTGCCAGCCCGTTGGTTTCACCCAGCGGACGTGACAATGTGATGCCGTCACCGTGAATAATCAGCCCGCCCTGTATATCCCCGTTCAGGGTATTGTGTCCCTGACTGTGATTAATACGTCCCCGGATATCGGCCAGGTCGTGACGCCAGCGCAGCTCCGCCCCGCGGTAATGTGCAGCCCCCTGCTGCTGATAACTGTGTGTAACTGAATACCCGAGACGTTGTTCATCTCCGAGCAAACCATTCACGGATGTTTGCAGAGAAGCCTTTCCTGCCCGCTGGTGGTAATGAAAATGACTGCGGGCTTGTTGTCCGGCAAAATCCAGCGGCACCGACAACGCAACAGACACCCGTTTATCTGCCTTCCGAAAATGCCCGCCTGTACGGTATTGTGCATTCACTCCGTAATGTACCCGGCCGATGTGACCGGAATAGCCGGCATCCCTGTTAATCATCGCCCGGTATACGCGCCCGTCATGGCCTGTGCGGTTATAGTGATAGCCTGCCGACAGCGTACCGTTATCCCCCGGCAGCGGTTGCAGCAACCTGACCTGCCATTGCCTAGATTGTTGCTCATGTGCAGCCCCTGTATTCACCAATGTTCCGGCCAGCGGAAAAAATTTCTGATAATTCAGCCGGTAACGCGGATGCTGCGTTGCTGTTGTATGCCGCATCAGAATATCAGCAGACACCCCGCCTGCCGCGCCCATATTGACACCGGCCCCCACACCGCTGCTCAGAGCGTGTTGTGCTGCATAGCCGCCACCGTACAGTGTGAGGACTGAATTAATGCCGTATGCTGCCGTACTTTTCACAAACAGGTCTTTGTTATTATTTCTGTTTCCTCTGTATTTTCCTGTATCCAGCGTGTAGCTGAGCCGGCCCTCCCGCTGCATAACCGGAACTGAGGTTCCGTGCTGTGTAAAACGCTGTACAGTGCCGTCCGCCTCCTCAATGGTGACATCCAGTTCAGTTCCCTGAAAAGACGTATTCAGATCATCAATAACAAATTCACCGGCAGGTAATGTTTCACGGCGGATAGTCATTCCCTGCTGCCTGATAGTCAGTTCTGCACTCTGACCGGTTATTCCGCGGATAACCGGTGCATAACCCTGCTGATTCAGCGGATACATATCACTTTGTGAAGCCAGCCGGATCCCTCTGAACGCTCGGCTGTCAAACAGCACATCCCCGCTGAACAATTCCCCCAGCTGTAACTCGCTGCGCCGGGAAGCAATGGCACGGTACATCCACAACCGCTCTGACTGCCATGTCAGTTTACCCTCACGGTGTTCCGCCCTGCTGTGATGCCGCAACCGCCAGTCCCCCGCATTAACACCACTTTGCAGCAAAAGAGTATGTCCGGTACGCTGACTGAAGCTGTTACTGTCCCGCGAAAAGCGATAATCATAATTGAGCATAAATGCAGTAATACCCGGTTCCCATAACGAAGCATCTGCGGCCCGCTGTGCTTCTGTCAGAAAAAAACGTTGCGGGATAGTAATATCCAGCGACTGCCGCGCGGAGTCAAAACTCAGCGAGACCCCGCTGACCAGCGCAGTAATATCCGCAACCGGCGCTGTATTTTCTGTTTCTGCAAATGCCGGCGATGCATCCGGCCGTAATCCCCATATCAGCCATTGCCTGCGGTTCACCCATGGCAGCAATCTTTTTTGCTGCGGATGATAACGAAACTCCAGCCACTGACCACTGACTGCCTGCTGATTGACAGTTACAGCCACGAAGTAACGGCCTTCTTCCTGAAATTGCCGTTCCCGCAAATACTGAAACTGTGCAGGATCCATCACCGGATCATCTCCGTCCAGACCAAGCGCCGCCGGATTAAAATAAGGTGCAGCAAAAACGGTTACCGGAGGAAAAACGATCACCACTGCCAGAAGAAAAAAATAAGGTGTTTTCAATTGCATAATAATATTATTTATCAAAAACAACAGGTTTAGAAATAATCCCGCCAAAATCGGAGATGTAGCTTATGGTTATTTCGTCATTACTATGAATAGTTGTTACCGGTACAGTTAATGATTCGAAGGGAACTATCATCTCCGAAACAGTATATTCCTTATTATTAACCAAAATATTTCTGACGGTGATATGAAAAGGTGAGTCATTAATGATTTTTATTCTGTTTCCTTTTCGTTCATACCTCAGTTTATTATAATCAGGCTCAGTTAATCCTGCAGGGCGATAGAATAATTTAAACTTTGAATTAATAACAATCTGAAGTTTATTTTCTCTGTTTTCATCTGTTTCCGGAATGCCTTTTATATTCAGCCAGAGTAATGACTCTCTGTCATCCGGAAATTCTGTTTTTTTCAGCATGACACGCAAAATTCCTTTTTTTCCTGCATCCAGCTGAAAAATAACCGGCGTGAGAATAAAGTCCTTACTTTTCGTCATGCCATCTTTTTTTTCAACCCAGCTCTGAATTAAATAGGCTGATTTTTTATCCGTATTATCAACAGGAATTGTGATCATTTTTTTATCCTGCGGATAAATAAACCGGGTGCCGCCGACAACCACGGCAGCAATCGCCTGACTCATTGTCAGAAAAGTAATAATAAGAAAAGTAAAACCGATTTTCATGATGCTGTTTATCCGGGGCGGCAACACCTGTTGCCGCCGGTATTAAATGTTACTCATAAGAAACAGTGTAATTCACCGTTGCATTACCTTCACCCGGTGTTGCCAGGCCGGTAGCCTGATACGCTGCGGTATAATTCAGAGTATAATCACGGGAATCGGCCTTTAGCAGAATATCACGATAGCCACCTGCCGGCGTTACCTGCTGCCCTTCAGCAGTCGCAATGCTGATCCCTACTTTTCCGGCACTTTTTTCATTGGCATCCAATGCATACAGCGTTGCATTGTCTGCATGCGCCGTGCCCTCCATTTTGATTTTCAGCGATGTCATTGCTAATGAACAGTTAATCAGAGAAATATCAAAGGCTTTTTCTTCCGTTCTGTCATCATTTTTCTTCAGTTTAGCGACTGAATGCTCGCCCAGATAAACATCTTTATCTTTTAGTGTAATATCACAGCTTGAGTCAGTGATTTTCCCTGTAAATCTGATATTCCCTGTTATTTCTTTGGGATCGACGTCGACTTCCGGAGCGATTTCATTAACATCACCATCCGCAGAGAATGCATTAAAGGAAAATAAAAGTAAGGATGAAATAATTAACTTTCTTTTAAATAAAGACATAAAAATTACCTTTTAAATATTCAACAAATATATGTTTCTTATGACATGTATTATCTGAACAGATATAATCATACACTAAATATTGACAAGCGGATGACTATACCAGCAGGAGATAAACAAACACAAAACAAAGATTAATCAGTGAGTGATAAAAAATCACATCAACATAATAATCTTACTGTTTATTTAAGTCAGTTTATTTAATAAAAAAGCCATCTTATGCAAGATGGCCTTTATAATATTTAATTGATATGTGAATTATTTATTTCTTCATATCCAGTGCAGTTAATTCTGCAATCCGCATAATCACGGAAACTGCCTGTTCCATGCCTTCCAGTGAGATAAACTCGTGTTTACTGTGGAAGTTATAACCACCGGTAAACAGATTCGGGCACGGCAGACCACGGTAAGAGAGTTGCGCACCGTCAGTACCACCACGAATAGGTTTGATATCCGGTTCAATATCGCAGTCAATCATTGCCTGTTTGGCCAGTTCAATCACATGCGGGTGTTTCACCACATGGTCGCGCATATTGTAATAGCTGTCATCAATCGTCAGCTCGATATAGCAGTCCGGATGCAGACCTTTACCGACTTTCTCGGCAATCGCAATCATATTGCTTTTGCGTTTTTCAAAATTGTTACGGTCAAAATCACGGATGATATAGTTCATTTCCGCGCGTTCAACCGTGCCTTTGATGCTTTGCAGATGATAGAAACCTTCATACCCTTCGGTATTTTCCGGCGTTTCTTCCGGCGGTAATTCGCTGTGGATGCGGGTTGCCAGTGACAGCGCGTTCACCATCACACCTTTGGCACTGCCCGGATGCACGTTATTGCCCTCAATACGGATGGCAACTGCCGCCGCATTGAAGTTTTCATATTCCAGCTCACCGACACCACCGCCATCAACGGTATAAGCCCACTGCGCACCGAATTTTTTCAGATCCACATACTGCGCGCCACGGCCGATTTCTTCATCCGGCGTGAAGGCAATGCGGATATCACCGTGCGGAATATCACTGTTTTTCAGACGTACCATGGCAGTGATGATTTCTGCGATACCGGCTTTGTCATCCGCACCCAGCAGGGTTTTACCGTCGGTCATAATCAGGGTTTTACCCAGCATGGTGTGCAGCACCGGGAACATTACCGGCGACAGCACTTCATCGCCGATGCCGAGTGCGATATCACCACCACGGTAATTTTCCAGAACCTGAGGATTCACATTACGCCCGGAGAAATCCGGTGAGGTATCAAGGTGAGAAATAAAACCGATAACCGGTACCGGCCAGTCAACATTCGCCGGTAACGTTGCCATCACGCAGCCGTTATCATCCAGCGAGACATCTGATAACCCCAGCGTTTTCAGCTCTTTTTCCAGAGCACGCGCCAGCCTTAACTGACCGTCGCTGCTTGGTGTCAGCTTGGCTGACGGCTTCGACTGCGTGTCAAAAGAGACATAACCGAAAAAGCGCTCTAATAACTTATCCATGTGTTCCCCCAATAACATTGATTTCTTATTATCGGGGAAACATAAATTGAGTTATTGCGTCAAATCAGATTTAGTGTTGTTAATCTGCGCCAGCAGCTGACGGACATACTCCGGCACCACCTGCCCGGCAGGACCGTAGTGACACTCCTCAAACTCACTCTGCACCTTACTCGGTTCCAGATTGAGTTCCACTGTATGTGCCCCGCACAGCCGTGCCTCATGGACAAACCCGGCCGCCGGATAGACATGCCCGGAGGTACCGATGGCGATAAAGATATCCGCATCATTCAGTGCCTGATAGATTTCATCCATGCCGAACGGCATTTCACCGAACCAGACAATATGCGGCCGCAGCGGTGACGGGAACTGACAACAGTGGCAGCGCTCATCCGCTGACAGGTCACCGGTGCACGACTGAACCTGTCCGGACATCGCACAGCGAATTTTCAGCAACTCGCCGTGCATATGAATAATCCGCTGACTACCTGCCCGCTCATGCAAGTTATCAATATTCTGGGTGACCAGCAGGAAGTTATCCCCCAGCACCTGTTCCAGCTCCGCCAGGGCGAGATGTGCCGGGTTCGGCTGCACGTCAGGGGACTGTAACTGGCGGCGGCGGTCATTGTAAAACTGCTGCACCAGACGCGGATTGCGGGCATAGCCTTCCGGCGTCGCCACATCCTCGATGTTGTGCTCTTCCCACAGCCCGTCTTCCGAACGGAATGTCCGGATCCCGGACTCGGCGGAGATACCCGCGCCGGTCAGCACAACAATTTTAGGTTTAAACTGATCCATTTTTCCGGCCATCCATTTATCGCGATAGAAAAAGCGTAAGTGAAAACGCTGGCGCAGGATCCGCCGCTGTTTGCGTAACTTTCTTAATCGGTGCGTTCTGCGCATAATCCGGCCTTTGTTCATCACTGTCTCCGTTCAGGGTAATGCATCCGCACTTCGGATTCAAAAATCATTACAATTCCTGCGGGCTTTACTGCCCGCTCAGAATACGTGCCGGTTCAAGGCGGCAGGCGCGTCTCGCCGGATACCAGCTTGCCAGCAGGCTCAGCACAATGGTGGTTAAGACCACATACAGCAGATCGGTCAGCCGCAGCTCCGACGGCAGAAAATCAATAAAATAGACATCGCCGGACAACAGTTTGTGCCCGATAAGAAATTCAATACCGCGGATAAGCGGTGTCAGATTCAGCGCCGCCAGTGTGCCGAGAACCGCCCCGCTGATACAGCCGACCATGCCGGTCAGCAGTCCGTACCAGAGGAAAATGGAGCGGATCAGGCTGTCTTTCGCACCAAGAGTGCGCAAAATGGCGATATCCCCGCTTTTATCTTTCACGGCAATAATCAGGGTGGAAACGATATTGAAGCACGCCACACCAATCACCAGAATCATGGCCAGATACATAATACTGCGCACTAACTGAATGTCGCTGTACATATAGCCGTATTCGTTGATCCAGCTTTTATAAAAGACATGTTCACGGCTGGCTTCCGCCGCCCGCAGAACCACGTCATTGGCATTGAAAACATTATCCGTGCGGATTTCAATCCCGGTGACACCCTCACCGTAATCCAGGTACTGCTGTGCATCTTCCAGCGGCAGCAGCGCCAGCCTGTGATCCAGCATGCCGCTTAAGCGGAAAATCCCCGCGACCTGCAAACGGATACGTTTCGGTTGTAACAGGCGCTCCGTGCTGTCGTGATTCGGGATCATGATGGTGAGCCAGTCACCCTGCGCAACACCGAGGGATTTTGCCGCGCCGTCACCAAGGATTATCTGATTTTTCCCGGCCTGAAAATCCGCCCATGCATTATCCGCCACAAATTCCGGCAATCCGCTCACCAATTTCTGAGTGACCGGATCCACACCCATTAGTTGCATGGCCTGTAATTTACTGCCTTTTTCTGCCAGCCCGGTAAATTCAATATACGGGCTGGCGGCCACCACACCCGGAGTATTTTTGATCCGCAGCAGGCTCTGCGCCCAGGTATCAAACGGCTGCTCAACAGTGGAAATCTGCCCCTGCGGCACCACGGAAAGTACCCGGTTCTCCAGCTCACGCTCAAAGCCGTTCATGGCACTCAGCCCGATAATCAGTACCGCCACCCCGAGCGTGATCCCCAGGGTGGAAATAACGGAAATCAGCGAGACCATTCCCGCCCGTTTCCGCCCTTTGCTGAAACGCAGCGCAGTCAGTAATGACAGCGGTAGTGCATTCATAGCGCCGTCTCCGGCTGTGCATTCAGAATACCGTCGCGCATTTCCATCTGCCGCCCCATTTTCGCCGCCAGGGCGAGGTCATGGGTAACCACCAGGAAGGCTGTGCCGAGGGTTTTATTCAGTTCGGATAACAAATCAAAAATGCTCTGCGCATTGCGCTGATCTAAGTTACCGGTCGGTTCATCCGCCAGAACCAGTGACGGTTTATTCACCAGCGCACGGGCAATCGCCACCCGCTGACGCTCCCCGCCGGAGAGCTCAGACGGACGATGATGGGCACGCGCTGCCACACCAACCCGCTCCAGCATCTCCCCCGCCTGTGCCAGCGCTTTATCCCGCGCCATACCGCCGATCAGCAGCGGCATCGCCACGTTTTCCGCCGCCGTGAAGTCCGGCAGAAGATGGTGGAACTGATAGATAAAGCCCATTTCCTGATTACGCAGCGCCGACAGAGCGTTCTGGCTCATGGCGGAAAGTGCCGTGCCGTTAAAAATCACCTCACCGGAGGTCGGGGAATCCAGCCCGCCGAGCAGATGCAGCAGCGTACTTTTCCCTGAACCGGAACTGCCGACAATCGCCAGCATATCCCCGCGCCGGAGTTCAAAATTAACCTGTTTCAGGACATCAGTTTCCACTGTGCCCTCATGATAAGATTTGCATAACTGACGACATGCCAGTAATAACTCACTCATAACGTAAAGCCTCCGCGGGTTGTACCGCTGCCGCCCGCCACGCAGGCCAGAGTGTGGATAATAAAGAGATAAGCATGGCAGCCGCGCCGATAGTGATGACGCGCAGCGGCTCAATGACCGTCGGCAGCGCGATTCCTTTCGGGATCAGCCCCAGCAGCGGCATCAGAATATTCAGTTGTGACGATAGCAGTGTGCCCAGCAGAACGCCGATCACCGAGCCGAGGATCCCTGCCCCCGCGCCCTGAATCATAAAGATCAGCATAATTTTGCCGCGTGTCATTCCCAGGGTTTTCAGGATGGCCACTTCGGTCTGTTTTTCCATCACCAGCAAGGCCAGTGAGGTAATGATATTAAACGCGGCCACGGCGATAATCAGGCTGAGCAGCAGCCCCATCATATTTTTCTCCATGCGCACAGCCTGGAAAAACTCACCTTTCTGCACGCGCCAGTCTGTCCAGACCAGCCCTTCCGGTAATGTCTGCTGACTGAGGCTGTCCACCTGTAACGGCTGTGACAGATAGAGACGCCAGCCGGTGATATTACCCGCCGGATAGCGCATCAGACGTGCCGCATCCTCCTGATTCATCAGCACCTGGGTGTTATCGGATTCACTGCCGGAGGAAAAAAAGCCCGCCACGGTGAACAGGCGCTGGCTCGGGATGCGTCCCATCGGCGTCAGCTGCGACACATTCGGCACCAGGATACGGACACTATCCCCGCGTTTAAGCCCCATGCGTTTCGCCACGCCTTCGCCGACCACCACATGATACTGACCTGCCGCCAGGTCGGATGGCCGGGTATTCACCAGATAATTCATCAGCGGTTCATCCCCCAGCGGATCAATTCCGGTCACGGAGGCGATCCCCACATTGCCGGTGCTCTGCAATACCACATCACCGGTGACAATCGGGGCGGTTTTTACCACATCACGCAGCCCGGCTAATTGTGAGACCGGATGTGTCTGCGGATCCAGCACGCCGTTTCCGGTGGTGATTACCGCCTGCGGCATAAAATCGAGGATACTCTGCTGCAATGAGCGTTCAAAACCGTTCATCACGGATGTCACGGTGATAAGTGCTGTCACCCCCAGCGTGATGCCGATGGCGGAAAGCAGCGAGACAAAACGGGCAAAGCGATCCGTGCCGCGTCCCCGCATGTAACGCAGACCGATTAAAAATGAGACAGACTGAAACATGAAATCTGAACGCCCCTGTTGCCAAAGCGAAGTGTTCAGGGATAATAAAGGCTCCGGTTGATGAATGGAACCACTCCCGCCCGTTTGCGGCAGTTTTTTTTCATTGACGGTCAGCGTGTTGCCGGTATCAGACCACCTCCGGACCGGCAGCGCGGCGGCCTTTTATTGCCCGGACAAGCCACTCCGGTATGGCAGAACCTTGTTACCTGACAGAAACACGTAGCCCGATGGAAAACCGAATGTCGCTGAAAACACGCTATGAACTCCCGGCCCGTGCCGCAGACACCCGCCAGCTCGGTGAAATGACCGGTGCAGCCTGTGCGGTGGAAACCGCGTCGATAATTGAACAACACGACGGCCCCGTTATCCTGGTGACCCGCGATATGCAGAATGCCCTGCGGCTGCGGGATGAAATCCGCCAGTTTACCGCGCTCCCGGCAGAAACCCTTGCCGACTGGGAAACCCTGCCGTATGACAGTTTTTCGCCGCACCAGGAGATTATCTCCAACCGGTTATCCACATTATACCGTCTGCCGACCCTCGAAAAAGGCGCACTGATTCTGCCGGTCAATACACTGATGCAGAAAGTGTGTCCGCCTGAATTTCTCACCAGTCATGCGCTGGTGATGGCCAAAGGGGAAAAGCTGTCGCGGGATAAGCTGCGTGAAGAGCTGGTTCAGGGCGGCTACCGTAGTGTCGAACAAGTACTGGAGCACGGCGAGTTTGCCATTCGCGGCGCATTGCTGGATCTGTTTCCGATGGGCAGCGAACTGCCGTTCCGGATTGATTTCTTTGATGATGAAATCGACAGCCTGCGCACCTTTGATGTCGACACCCAGCGCACCCTCGATGAAGTGAATGCGATCAATCTTCTGCCTGCTCACGAATTCCCGACGGATAAAGATGCTATCGAGCTGTTCCGCAGTCAGTGGCGGGAAACCTTTGAGGTGCGCCGCGACCCGGAGCATGTTTATCAGCAGGTCAGCAAAGGTACCCTGCCCGCCGGTATCGAGTACTGGCAGCCGCTGTTTTTCACCGCACCGCTGGTACCGCTGTTTGACTATCTGCCGGATAACACCCTGCTGGTGACCCAGGATTTACAGGAATCCGCCGACCGCTTCCGCCGTGATGTGCAACAGCGTTTTGAGAGCCGGGGTGTGGATCCGATGCGCCCGTTACTGCCGCCGTCACAGCTGTGGCTGACACCGGAAGAACTCAATCAGCAGATGAAAACGCTGCCGCGTGTGCGGCTCAATAATGACAAACTGCCACGCAAAGCCGCCAATACCAACCTCGGCTATACCGCTCTGCCGGATCTGAAAGTCAATCCGCAGCTGAAATCCCCGCTTGACCCGCTGCGCCGCTTCCTGGAAAGCACAGAGGCTGCCGTGATTTTCTCGGTGGAAAGTGAGGGACGGCGCGAAAGCGTACAGGAACTGCTGGCGCGCATCAAAATCAAACCGGCGGAAATCCGCAGTCTGACGGATGCTACCGTGCCGGGTATTTATGTCATGATCGGTGCCGCTGAGCACGGCTTTGTTGATAACGACCGTCAGCGCGTCCTGATCTGCGAAAGCGATATGCTGGGTGAGCGAGTGGTGCGCCGCCGCCAGGACACCCGCCGCACAATTAACACCGACACCCTGATCCGCAACCTCGCGGAACTGCGCCCCGGTCAGCCGGTAGTGCATCTGGAGCACGGGGTCGGCCGCTATCAGGGATTAACCACCCTGGAGGCCGGGGGGATCAAGGCAGAATACCTGATCCTCACCTACGCCGGGGAAGACAAACTGTATGTCCCGGTGTCATCGCTGCATCTGATCAGCCGCTATGCCGGAGGGGCAGATGAAAGCGCCCCGCTGCATAAACTCGGCGGTGAAGCCTGGAGCAAAGCACGTCAGAAAGCAGCGGAAAAAGTCCGCGATGTGGCGGCACAGTTACTGGATATTTATGCACAGCGGGCCGTCAAACCCGGCTTTGCCTTTAAACATGATCGCGAACAGTACCGCGAGTTTTGCCAGTCTTTCCCGTTTGAAACCACTCCGGATCAGGAGCAGGCTATTAATGCCGTGCTGAGCGATATGTGTCAGCCGGTGGCGATGGACCGGCTGGTGTGCGGTGATGTCGGTTTCGGTAAAACCGAGGTCGCAATGCGGGCGGCCTTCCTCGCCGTCCATAACCACAAGCAGGTTGCTGTGCTGGTGCCGACCACTCTGCTCGCGCAGCAGCATTATGATAACTTCCGTGACCGTTTCGCCAACTGGCCGGTGCGGATTGAAGTTCTGTCCCGTTTCCGCAGCGCCAAAGAGCAGCAGCAGGTGCTGGATGATACCAGAGAAGGAAAAGTGGATATCATTATCGGCACACATAAGCTGTTGCAGAGCGATGTGCACTGGCATGATCTCGGCCTGCTGGTGGTGGACGAAGAGCACCGCTTTGGTGTCCGCCATAAAGAGCGCATCAAGGCAATGCGCGCCAATGTGGATATCCTGACCCTCACCGCCACCCCGATTCCGCGTACCCTGAATATGGCGATGAGCGGCATGCGGGACCTTTCTATTATCGCCACCCCGCCGGCAAGACGGCTGGCGGTGAAAACCTTTGTCCGTCAGTATGATGAGCTGGTGGTGCGGGAGGCGATTCTGCGTGAGGTACTGCGCGGCGGCCAGGTCTATTATCTCTACAATGATGTGGAGAATATTGAAAAAGCCCGCAACCGTATTGCGGAACTGGTACCGGAAGCCCGTGTGGCAGTCGGCCACGGACAGATGCGTGAGCGCGAGCTGGAACGGGTCATGACCGATTTCCACCATCAGCGTTTTAATGTGCTGGTATGCACCACGATTATTGAAACCGGTATCGATATTCCCAGCGCCAATACCATTATCATCGAACGGGCCGATCATTTCGGGCTGGCACAGCTGCATCAGCTGCGCGGCCGTGTCGGGCGTTCACACCATCAGGCCTATGCTTATCTGCTGACGCCACACCCGAAAGCCATGACCACCGATGCCCATAAACGCCTGGAAGCAATTGCTTCTCTGGAAGATTTAGGAGCCGGATTTGCTCTCGCCACTCATGACCTGGAAATCCGTGGTGCGGGTGAGCTGCTGGGCGAGGATCAGAGCGGCCAGATGGCCAGCGTTGGTTTCACACTCTATATGGAAATGCTGGAAAGTGCGGTTGATTCCCTGAAAAGCGGCAAAGAGCCGTCACTGGAAGATCTCACGCAGAGCCAGACCGAAGTGGAGCTGCGTATGCCGGCCCTGCTGCCGGAAGATTACCTGCCGGATGTAAACATGCGCCTCTCCTTCTACAAACGGATTGCCAGCGCGCGCAGCGATACCGAACTGACCGAGCTGAAAATTGAGCTGATTGACCGCTTCGGTCTGCTGCCGGATGCCGGTCGTCACCTGCTGGCGGCAGCGGGTCTGCGCCTGCAGGCACAGGACCTGGGGATCCGCCGGATTGAGGCGCAGGAGAAAGGCGGTTTTGTTGAGTTCAGTGAGAAAAACCATGTCGACCCGGCGTATCTTATCGGGCTTTTGCAAAATAACCCGAAACAGTACCGGCTGGACGGCCCGTCAAAACTGAAATTTATCTGTGACCTGACCGACCGCACCAAACGCATTGAGTTTATCGCGGATTTACTGACTGCATTTGCCGCTCATCCGGTATAACGTACAACATCCTCTCTGTCAGGTGCCGGTTTCGGCCGGCACCTTAAAAATGAATAAAAATCCATTTATTGTGAATATTAATTTGCAAGGTGATTATTAGTTCGGTTAGTATTTACCAAAATATAATGACAACAACAGGGTAAATACTATGGATCGTCGTTCGTTTCTGAAATCAACAGGGATCGCGCTCGGCGGATTAACCGCCGCCTCTCTGGTCACCACCAGTCAGGCCGCCACCGGTACTGTCTCACCAACAACCAAAGCAGCGCCGCTCAGCGCGGAAAATCCGCTGCTGCTGAACTTCAATGAAAACTCACTGGGGATGTCTCCGAAAGCCCGTCAGGCGATTATTGACGCCCTTCCCGGCGCATTCCGCTATCCGGATGCTGCCCGCGAAGCGCTGATTGAGCAGATTGCCGCGCATTTCTCACTGACACCGGAACACATCAGCCTCGGAAATGGTTCCTCAGAAACCATTCAGGCGGCTGTGCAGATGCTGGTGGCGGATGCACAGAAAAAACAGCAGCCGGTGCAGCTGATTGTACCGGATCCGACATTCAATTATGCCGAACTGTATGCTGAGCCGCTGGGCGTCAATATTGTCAAAGTGCCGCTGAAAGCCGATCTCTCTTTCGACCTCACAGCCATGCAGGCGATCGCCGATAACTTTGCCGGTCATTCCGTTATCTATATCTGTAACCCGAATAACCCGACCGCTATGATCACCCCGGCATCACAACTCGCACAGTGGGTAAACCAGGCACCGCCGCAGCAGAATTTTATTATTGATGAGGCATATGCGGAATTTGTGTCTGATCCGCAATTTAAAAGTGCGGTTGAATGGGTGGCTGCCGGAAAATCCAATATTATCGTGACACGCACTTTCTCGAAAATATTTGCCCTGGCCGGGCTTCGTGTCGGTTACGGTATTTCCGTACCGGCAGTAACGGAACAGGTAAATATTTTCAATTCTATCGATAATACTAATATAGCAGGTGCAGTTTCCGCACTGGCATCCCTGAATGATAAACCGTTTATTGATTACAGCCGCCATTCAACGGATGTTTCACGGGAAATTGTGGTTGCCGCACTGAAGGAATTAAATCTGCCTTATGCGCCCTCACAGGCTAATTTCATCTTCCATAAGGTGACCGGAGATGTAAAAACCTATCAGCAGCGGATGAAAGAAAACCATATAATGGTCGGCCGTGAATTTCCGCCGGTAACCGGCTGGAGCCGCCTGACATTAGGCACGCCGGAAGAGATGCAGCAATTTGTGGCGGTATTAAAGCAGTTTCGTCAGAAGGGCTGGGTTTAATTTCCGGTTACATTAAATAAAAAACGTGGTGAATACCGGTTTATGACATAAACCGGTATTCTTATTTTTTGTCTGTAACACACTTTATTTTACTGTATTCAGCCCGGGTAAAATGATCAGCCGCCCGGTATTATCCACCGGCATGACATCACCCGGATTATAATTGATTCTGACCTTACCGACGGTGTCATTGATTCTATACACCACATCATAGCCGACAATCCGGTGCTCATAGGTGTATGCCGTCGTACAGGAGCGGTATGTCGGGCCACCGTACACCTTCGGTGCATGCAGCAGGGTTTCATACAGCAGGTACGGGGTGCAGACCTGCTCAGTCGGGTGGACGATATCCAGGAGTTCACGCTTGTACGGACCCGGCATGGTTGTCAGGTCACAGTATTCATGGCGTACAGGCACCGTTGCCATGATAGGTTCGGATGAGAGAACCTCAGCAACAGCGGGATGTTTATTCTTTGTCACAGCAAAAGAAATGATTACCGCAAAAATAACAAACAGAAGCACAAGCCCTGTGAATGTTATTCGTGATAATGGTTTTCGTTCATTTTTATTCATTGTCAAATTATATAAATATCCAGCGGTAATAATTGGGATTATTCCTATCAAACCCGGTTTTATTTTTAACGATTAATCTTACCGGACTATATTCCCACAGCACCGCTAAATAAAAGTTAAATAATAATGATGAAACAATAATTCTGTCCCTGTAATTTATTAATTCAACCTGACTGTGTGTGTACTGACAACGATCAACAATAATTAATAAAGAGCAGTATCTGCCTTATTTTGTTCATTACCACCGGAATTATCTGTTAGTGATGATACTGAACTCCTGTTAAATAATGCATTTTCCGGCTTTATATCAAATCTGTACAATGTATATTTCCCTGTTCTGAGCAGGGTTTATTATTATAAAAAATGACGCCCGGAAGCGTCATTTTTGGGGAAGATCAATTAATGTAATTTCAGCCGCGGACGGATAATCCGGTTTATACCGCCAACCAGCATCATCAGCCCGGTTTTAATATAACCGTGCAGCGCAATCTGATGCATACGATACAGAGAAATATACATCACACGGGCAATACGCCCTTCAATCATCATATTCCCGCGCATCAGGTTACCCATCAGGCTCCCGACCGTACTGAACCGGGAGAGGGAAACCAGTGAGCCGTGATCTTTAAACACATAATCCTTCAGCGGCTTATCATTGAGTACCGCAAGGATGTTGTGATAGCAGCGGGTCGCCATCTGATGTGCTGACTGCGCGCGCGGCGGAACAAATCCGCCCTCTTTTTTCGGGCAGGATGAGCAGTCACCGATAGCGAAAATTGCGTCATCACGGGTGGTCTGGAGTGTTGGTTTGACCACCAGCTGATTAATACGGTTGGTTTCCAGCCCGCCAATCTCTTTCAGGAAATCAGGCGCTTTGATACCTGCCGCCCAGACCATCAGGCTCGCCGTGATATGCTCGCCGTCTTTGGTGTTCAGGCCGGATTCATCGGCGCTGGTGACCATGGTCTGCGTCATCACACGCACACCCAGTTTGGTGAGCTCCTGGTGAGCGGCACCGGCAATTTTCGGCGGCAGAGCAGGCAGAATACGCTCACCCGCCTCCACCAGCGTCACATTCAGTGCATCGGTATTCAGGCCTTTAAAACCGTAGCTGTGAAGCTGCTCAACGGCATTATACAGTTCTGCTGACAGTTCCACTCCGGTCGCCCCGCCGCCGACAATCGCGATATTCACTTTGTCGCCTTCGCCGTGGCTGGCGGAGTATTTCAGGAACAGGTTCAGCATCTCATTATGGAAGCGGTTTGCCTGTGACGGGCTGTCGAGGAAGATGCAGTTTTCTTTGATCCCCGGTGTACCGAAATCGTTGGAGGTACTGCCCAGCGCCATCACCAGAATGTCATAATCCAGCTCACGCTCCGGTACCAGCAGGTCACCGTTGTTATCACGGATTTCTGCCAGGGTGATATTTTTACTGTCGCGATCCAGTCCGGTCATTGAACCCAGCTGGAAATTGAAATAGTGATTGCGGGCATGCGCCAGGTAGCTCAGGGCATCCACGCCGTCATCCAGAGAACCGGTCGCCACTTCGTGTAACAGCGGTTTCCACAGGTGGCTGCTGTTGCGATCGACCAGAGTGATTTCCGCTTTTTTCTTCTTACCTAATTTGTGGCCGAGTTGCGTTGCCAGTTCCAGCCCGCCTGCGCCACCGCCGATAATCACAATCTTCGTATTCGGTGTAGTCATAACATCCTCTGAAAAATAATCTAACGTTATCTCAGGGCTCTTCAGGAAAAACAGTGAGATAACATCAGATAAAACTGAATCGTGTCACACCATGGTATACCACAACAGGTAATTTGGTCATACCATATTTGATCATAATCAAATTCTGGGTAATCCGGCGGAAAAATGCAAACATTATTTTAAATTTAACAAAACTATTTTACTTTTGGTTTACCTCTGATGCTTTCTTTAATCACCGGATTAACTTTTCACACCCGCAGATGAAAAAAGCCCGTTATCTTGCTGATTCAGCACCAGAAAGTTATTGATATAACGCAATGACCGGAAAGATACGTAAGAGAACGATCACAGAAAAGGCAGATTTGAGACAGGAATCGCTTCAGTTGCGGGGGAAAAAAATACCGCGCCTTCAGCAGGCGCGGCTGTTTTACCGAGAGGCGGTGATATCAGGCTTTTTTAAACGCGGTTTTAAACCCTTTGATTTCCTGTAAATGACGGGACAGATCCTTAAACTTGTGGGTCTGTTCTTCATCCCAGATAACCTGATAGTACGGTGACAGCGTGTCATGCGCACGCTGGTTATCCAGCGCCTCATCATTGCGGGACAACAGCACCAGGCAGTTCTGCCGGTTCAGCTCGCGGAAATCCGAGATACACTTGGTCATGATATCCAGATACTCTTCCGGGCGGTCGATTTTGCCTTCCATATTTTCATACGGGAACAGGTTAGGGTTCACCATCACCTGGCGGATCCCGCACAGATATCCGACACGCTCAGCCCAGAAGCCCCCCAGACCCACGCCCAGCACAATGGCCGGTCCTTCGCTCTGTTTTACCGCTTTATCCACTTCGGTCAGCAGATATTTCATGTCATAACGCGGATGAAGCGTGCTGTAACTGATAAAACGGACATCCGGATCCGCAAATTTCAGCTGCATCACTTTTTCATGATTGCCCGGGCTGGTTGAATCAAATCCATGAAGATAAATAATCATGCTCGCTCCTGCCATTGTTCGTGTAATACGGATAGGGTTTTGTTCGCCTGCTGCCAGCGCTCACTGCGCTGCAGTTCGGTCAGATCATAACCTTTACCCCGATGATACAACTTATCAATACGTTGTGCCGTGATAACAGGCAAATTATCAAGGATAGTCACAGCACCTCTGCGGTTATTACAGACCAGGATCATATCGCAGCCCGCATCCAGTGATGCCTGACCACGCTCTGCATAGCCGCCCATCACCGCCGCCCCTTCCATTGACAGGTCATCCGAGAAAATCACCCCGTCAAACCCGAGTTGCTGACGCAGCACCGATTTCAGCCAGTAAGATGAACCGCTCGCCGGACGATCATCAATCTGTGTGTAGATCACATGTGCGGGCATCACAGCATCAAGCAGGCCGCGCTGGATAAATTCGCGGAAAATCGCCATGTCTTTACCACGGATCACCGCCGGGTCGCGCTCATCACGCGGCGTTTCCTTGTGAGAATCCGCACTGACTGCGCCGTGCCCCGGGAAGTGTTTACCGGTGCTCGACATCCCGGCACTGCGCATACCGCGCACAAAGCGTTCCGCCATCTGCGCCGCAATGTCGCCGTCCTCATGGAACGCGCGTGAGCCGATAGCCGCGCTGCCGTGCCCCAGATCCAGCACCGGCGCGAAACTGATATCAATATCCATAGCGATCATTTCCGCCGCCATCAGCCAGCCCGCCTCTTCCGCCAGCGCAGAGCCGGTGAGCAGGTCATTAAACTGTGCAAAAGACTGTGCCGCCGGCAGGCGGGTAAAGCCATCTTTAAACCGCTGGACGCGGCCGCCCTCCTGGTCAACCGCAATCACAACCCGGTTGTCGCGGGTGGCTTCACGGATCTGCCGCGTCAGTTCCCGCAGCTGTGCCGTGTCATGGAAATTACGGGTAAAGAGAATCACTCCCCCGACTGAAGGGTGGCGCAGGATCTCGCGCTCTTCGCTGTCCAGCTCATACCCTTCAACATCTAACATTACAGGACCCATGGTGAAACCTCGTTGTATTTACCTGAGCCCGGCGGCGGCTTTCAGCGCGGCCGGGTATTGCAGAAACTGCGGGTCGCCGGTTTGTCCCCAGCGGCTCTCGAACCACATAACCATCATATAATCTGCCCGTGCCTGCCAGCGGCAGGTCTGCGCCAGTACGCGCTGCGGACAGTGATAAGCAGAATAATAACGCAGAAAAGTGTGAATTAACGTCAGTGACCAGTGATTGGCACGAAAAAGTGTGGCGAGAGACAGACCGATATCGGTATCAGCAGCATATTCCCAGTCAATCAGATGCAGTTCCCCTGCCGCCGTCACAATGTTGCCGGGGTGGATATCCATATGTGCAGGCGCCAGTTTCAGCGGCTGAGGCTCTGCTTCGCGCATAAAGTGACGATGAATACGCAACAGCTGCGGGGTGCGGCGGCGTTTGTCGGTCAGGTGAAAGTGGCGGTCTGCCTGCGCTTTGAGCGGCAGACGATACCCGGTAAGCGGCTGATTATGCAGATTGCTGACCAGCGCCGCCAGCTGCGGAATAAAATCCGGTTGCTGTATCCGTTCCGGCGGCAGTGTTTCACCCTCCACCCGGTACAAAAGCAGCCAGCCGTGGCTGAACCCGGCCACGCGCGGAGCAAGACCGCTGTCACGCAGCCGGTGCAGGATACGCGCCTCTTTCTGACGGCTGACACCGATATCCGCACTGTGCACGGTCTGTGCTCTGCCAATCAGAGATACACCTTTTTGTTCAATACTGACACTTTCCCGCGTCAGCCCGTTCAGCGGACGGATTGTCCAGCCGGCGGCAGGCAGTGCGGGAAAGTGTTCAGCGAGGCATAACAGTAACGCGCGGTTACTGCTCAAGCACCGCGCCCTTACCGGACCAGATGATTTCACCGCTGCTGACAGACATCAGTTGCATCTCCATCTGACGGGCATCACGGGTACCGGTCACCACGCTGTACAGCACATAGTCGGCATTCAGATAACGCGCCAGACCGATAGCTTTGCTGCGCAGGGTCAGTGTATCGTTATCACCCATACCCAGCACCGACATGGCACTGCTGACCGCACCGGCCGGGATCACATTCAGTACCCCGGTTTTTCCGATGGTATTCATCAGCGCACCGGTCGCAACGCTGGTCTGCAGGCTGCTGTTGGTTTTATTACCGACTTTATTCACCAGCAGCGTACTGCCCTGATTCACGCCGTCGCTGTGAACCATCTGATTAACCAGTGGTGTAATACTCTGTTCCCACTCGATTTTTTTCATTTTCGGCGGAACCGGCACCGTATCCGGCGGCGGCAGCGGCAGTGGTGGCGGCGTGGTATCCGGCGGCGGTGTTACGGTACCCACCGGTACCGTAGGTGTCACCGGTGCCGTTGAAGGACACCCGGCGAGCAGCCAGACTGACGCTATCACACATAAAAGACGTTTCATCACCGTTCTCCTGTCAGCCGGTTATTTCGCCAGCATCGGCCCCAGATGATGGCCGCCGACCAGATGCATATGAATATGGAACACTTCCTGTCCGCCGTGGCGGTTACAGTTCATGATCAGGCGGTAGCCGTCATCCGCAATACCTTCCTGCTGTGCGATTTTGGCCGCGACCGTGATCATATGACCCAGAACCTGTTCATCTTCCGGCGTAACATCATTCACAGTAGGAATAAGATGGTTGGGAATAATCAGAATATGTGTCGGTGCCTGCGGGGAAATATCCCGGAACGCCGTCACGCTGTCATCCTGATAGACGATATCAGACGGAATTTCACGACGAATAATTTTACTGAAAATAGTTTCTTCGGCCATAACCTGCTCCTGTAATTAATCAGCCTGACAGATGTGTGCGGATTTACCGGACAGACACCTGAAACAGACGGCAGAAATTGTCAGTGGTGATCTCAGCAAGCGCCTCAACGCTCACCCCTTTTAATACAGCCATATACTCCGCCACATCACGCACATACGCGGGCTGGTTCTCTTTACCGCGAAACGGTACCGGGGCCAGATACGGCGAATCGGTTTCCACCAGAATGCGATCCAGCGGGACAATGCGGGCGGCTTCGCGGATCTGCTCCGCATTGCGGAACGTCACGATGCCGGAAAAGGAGATATAAAAACCTTCATCCAGCAGCGCTGATGCCGTCTCTTTGTCTTCGGTAAAGCAGTGTAACACGCCGCCGCACTCCCCGGCCTGTTCTTCGCGGATAATCGCCAGGGTATCCTCACGGGCATCCCGGGTGTGCACAATCACCGGTTTATTCAGCTCACGTCCGATACGGATATGCTCGCGGAAAACCTCACGCTGAAGCGCGGCATTCTCTTTCTGATAGTAGTAATCCAGCCCGGTTTCGCCGAGGGCCACCACCCGTTTATCCGCCGCCAGTTCACGCAGCTGTGTGAAATCATACGGCTCATCCAGATTCAGCGGATGAATACCACAGGAAAAGGCCACATCCGGGCGCTCACCAATCAGCTCGCGCATTTTTGTGTAACCCGGCAGGGTTGTCGCCACCGCCAGTGCGTATTTCACATCTCGCTGCGCGGCCTTTTGCATAACATCATCCACACTTTCATGCTTTTTTTCATAATCAAGGCAATCGAGGTGGCAGTGGGAATCTACTAAAAACATAATTAACTCATTATTTTAAATTAGGTGATGCAGAAAACAGGGTTTCCTGGTGTAACAATTGTTCTGTCAGCAGCAGTTCCTGATTCACGCCGGTGATGGTCATCAGCCGGTGGCGGCAGGTCAGCCAGCTTTCCGCTGCATTCAGTAAGTGTGCACTGCTGTAATGCGCTGCCAGTTGTGCAATCAGAGCAGACTGGTCCTGATTCAGACAGGCAGGTGCCATATTCTGCTGATATTTTACCGCATCCATAAACAGGGTGGTCAGCCAGCTGATGCGCTTTTCCGCATCCTGATGATTCAGTTCAGATAACAGCGACAGAAAATCCCCGCTGCGCACGGATTCTGCCAGCTGGGTAAACAGATTCAGCCGGTTCTGCCAGTCAGCGGTGGTCAGCAGTGACAGTGCCGCCGCCGGGGCATTGTGGCAAAGATTCAGCGCAGTCTGCCGCGACACCGCATCAGACGGCGGATGCTCGCGCTGTAACCACTGTAAACCGGTCTCCGCTGACGGCGGTGCCAGATGATAAGCAAAACAGCGGCTGCGCAGTGTCGGCAGCAACTGCTCCGCCCGCAGGCTCTGTAACACAAACCAGGTATTCTCTGTCGGCTCTTCCAGGGTTTTCAGTAAGGCGTTGGCGGCTGCTTCGGTCAGCAGTTCCGCCTGCGGAATATGCACCAGTTTGGCACCACTCTGCTGGGCGTGCTCATACAGTTTTTCTGTCACGGCTCTCACAGCATCAATCCCGGTGGCAGATTTACCCTTTTCCGGCTGCAGCAGATAAAAATCCGGATGGGTGCCTGCCAGCATCAGTTTACAGCTGTGGCACTCCCCGCAGCTTTTGATGCCCTGCGGCTGCTGACACATCCGCAGCCGTGTCAGGGCATAGGCCAGCTCATCAGTGCCGGTGCCGGGCATACCGTACAGCAGCAGAGCATGATGCCCCTGACCGGACATCCACGCGGTTGCCAGCTGGCGGTAAACCGGATTAAGCCACGGATACCAGTTCATTACGCCTCTTCCTGCTGTGCCAGCCAGTTCAGTACGGCAGTGCGGATTGATTGATGGACGTTATCTATTGATTGCGAAGCATCAACGGTTACAATGCGCGGATCGGATTCAGCCAGCTCCAGATAACGGGCCCGGGTGCGGCGGAAGAAATCCAGTGATTCCTGTTCGATTCTGTCCAGCTCGCCCCGGCTGCGGGCGCGGGCCAGGCCGGTTTCCGGCGGCAGATCGAGATACAGGGTGAAATCAGGATAAAAATCCCCCAGTACGGTATCACGCAGTGACTCCATCAGTTTGCGATCGATACCGCGTCCGCCGCCCTGATAGGCCTGAGAGGAGAGATCATGACGGTCGCCGATCACCCATTGTCCGCGCGCCAGTGCCGGTTTGATAACATTATCCACCAGCTGAATACGCGCGGCATATAACATCAGTACTTCCGCTTTATCAGTAACCGTTTCGCCGTCGATTCCGTCTTTAATCAGGGTGCGCAGCTTTTCTGCCAGCGGTGTGCCGCCCGGCTCACGGGTATAGACCAGGTCAGTGATGCCGTTTTCACGCAACGTATCAACAATCACCTGACGTGCCGTGGTTTTTCCGGCACCTTCAAGCCCTTCAATTACAATAAATTTGCCTGTCATTGTTTTTTTAATCCGTTACGGTAATCCGCAACCGCCCGGTTGTGATCCCGCAGATTCGTGGTAAATACATGTCCGCCTTTGCCGTCCGCGACAAAGTAAAGGTAACCCGTGGTGTCCGGTTTGGCTGCCGCATCCAGCGAGGCACTGCCCGGCATGGCGATAGGTGTCGGCGGCATGCCGTCAATCTGATAGGTATTATACGGCGTTACCCGCACCAGGTCGCTGCGGTAAATCGTGCCCTGATAACGCTCACCCATGCCGTAAATTACCGTCGGGTCGGTTTGCAGGCGCATTTTCAGTTTCAGCCGGTTCATAAAGACCGACGCCACTTTTTTACGTTCACCGTCCACGCCGGTCTCTTTTTCAATCAGCGAGGCCATAATCAGCATTTCATACGGATCCGCATACGGTAAGTCGGTATTACGGGTCTTCCAGGCTGCCGCGAGTTTGGTTTCCATCTGCTGATGTGCCCGCTTCAGGATTTGCGTGTCTTCTGTTCCGGCTGTATAGAGATAGGTATCCGGGTAGAAACGCCCTTCCAGGTGGCTGCCGGCCGGCAGGCCGAGCATTTCTGTCAGTTTATCTGCCGGTAAATCCGCGAGGGTCTGTTTCAGGTAAGGGGCTTCTGACAAGATTTTCTGCCAGTCCGCTAATTTACTGCCCTCAACAAAACGGATACTAAATTGTGCCTCTTTACCGCTGACAAACAGTTGCAGCATGCTTTTGACCGTCATATCCGGCGTCAGTCGGTAAGTACCGGCTTTGATTTTTGCCAGATCCGGCTCCAGTTGCAGCAGCCAGTCATAATTGTGTGATTCCGGGATAATCCCGCTTTCCGCCAGTTTTTTCTCCAGCGCCACACGACCGGTGCCCGGCGGAATGGTGAAAATGGTTTCTTCAGTGACAGAAATTTTTTGTCCGGAAAATGCGTTCACCTGATGATAAAGCCAGTACGCCACGCTGCCCGCAACCGCAAGCAGCACCAAAAATGTCACAAGGAAAATCCGTGTTTTTTTCATCAGTCATTAACTCTGTTAATTCAGGGTATTGCTGCCGGACAGTGCGGCAAAAGCCAGGTAAAGAGTGAGCGGGAAGTATAATGCCAGTGATGACGGGCATCCGCGCGGATATCATTGACCGGCATGACCGGCATCAGCGCGTTGCACATAATCACTTCATCCGCTTTTGCCAGCACCTGCGGAAAACGTTCGGTTTCATAACAGCGGTAACGGCTGCCTTTCAGCACATCCATGATATGCGCGCGCATCACACCGGCCACACCACATTTGCTCAGTGACGGGGTAAACACATCATCGCCGCAGCGCCAGAACAGATTGGCGCTGCAGCCTTCGGTCAGAAGGCCGTCAGTATCACAGACAATGGCTTCATCGGCCTGCTGTTCTGCCGTATAACGGCGGATCAGCACCTGCTCCAGCCGGTTCAGGTGTTTGATACCGGCCAGATACGGATTGACCGACAATGGCACCGGGCTTTTCATCACCGATAACCCGCGCTCCTGCAATACCGGATAGCTTTCCGGATATGCGGAGCGGATCAGGATCACCAGCGGCGGTACATCCGCACGCAGATAACCGCGTCCCTGCTCACCGGCGGAAACAATCACTTTCAGCACACCATCCGCTGTACCCTCTGCGGCCTGCATTATCCACTGGGGCAGCAGCGCGTCATCCGGCGGTGTCAGCCCCAGCCCGGCACAACCACTGCGGAGCCGGTGCAGGTGACGTGAAAGCAGCGACGGTTTGCTGTTCACAATGCGCATCGTGGTAAAACAGCCGTCACCAAACTGCACACTGCGATCAGAAATCGCGATGGTGTGCTGCGGTACACCATTAACCCAGTAATGCGTCTGTTGTGTCATAGCCAACTCATTGTTTTAACGGTTATTATTTAACCGTCATTCAGTATGCGGACAGACCTGTATAATAGTACAGCTGTGATTTTTGTGCAAAACTGCGATAGCGTCACCCGCCAGGTAAAAAAAAAGCGCCGTCAGGCGCTTTTCTCTCAGAAAACAGACTCAGATCTTACGGAAAATCAGGGAACCGTTGGTGCCGCCGAAGCCGAAAGAGTTACAGAGTGCGTATTCCATACCTTCCACTTTGCGGGCTTTGCCCGGTACAAAGTCGAGTTTGCAGACCGCTTCATCCTGATTATCCAGGTTGATGGTCGGCGGTACAATCTGATCACGCAGTGCCAGAATGGTGAAAATGGATTCCACTGCACCGGCGGCACCCAGCAGGTGACCGGTCATGGATTTGGTGGAACTGACCAGAACGTTGGTTCCTTCACCAAATACCGTTTCAACGGCTTTCGCTTCCGCCACATCACCCGCAGAGGTGGATGTGCCGTGCGCATTGATATAGCCGATGCTGTCAGCAGGAATGCCTGCATCCTGAATCGCATTTGCCATGGCCAGTGCGGCACCGTCACCGTTTTCCGGTGGTGATGTCATGTGATAAGCATCGCTGCTCATCCCGAAACCGACCAGTTCCGCATAGATTTTCGCACCGCGGTTTTTCGCGTGTTCGTACTCTTCCAGCACCAGCATACCGGCACCGTCACCGAGCACAAACCCGTCACGATCTTTATCCCACGGACGGCTTGCGCCCTGAGGATTGTCATTATTGGTGGATAAGGCACGCGCAGCACCGAACCCGGCAACACCTAATGGTGTGCTGGCTTTTTCAGTACCACCGGCAACCATCACATCCGCATCACCGTAAGCGATGATCCGGGCAGCATGACCAATGTTATGCACGCCGGATGTACAGGCAGTGGCAATGGAAATGCTTGGTCCGCGCAGGCCGTACATAATACTTAAGTGTCCGGCAACCATATTGATGATAGTTGAGGGAACAAAGAACGGGCTCACTTTACGCGGGCCGCCGGCAGCCAGAGAGCTGCAGTTTTCTTCAATCAGTCCGAGACCACCAATACCAGAACCAATCGCAGCTCCGATACGGGTTGCATTGGCTTCTGTTACTTCGATTCCGGAATCCGCAATTGCCTGGATACCGGCTGCAATACCGTATTGAATGAAGAGATCCATCTTCCGGGCATCTTTGCGCGAAATATTAAAATCTTCGTGATTGAAATCTTTTACCATACCTGCGAATTTGGTCGCATGGTTAGAGGTGTCAAAATGATCAATCAGGCTGATACCACTCTGCCCGGCACACACAGCTTTCCAGGATGAATCGACTGTATTACCGACAGGAGATAACATGCCAAGTCCGGTCACGACTACACGACGCTCAGACACGCTTATCCTCCGGGGGGGAAAATAAAAGAAACAAGGCGGTCGGGTGACCGCCTGGACATGAGGGATGCTTACTTGCCTGCGTTCTCAACGTAGTCAATAGCAGCCTGTACAGTTGTGATTTTTTCTGCTTCTTCGTCTGGGATTTCGATGTCGAACTCTTCTTCCAGAGCCATCACCAGCTCAACTGTGTCAAGAGAATCAGCGCCTAAGTCATCAACGAATGAAGCTTCGTTTTTTACTTCTTCCTCTTTAACACCCAGTTGTTCAACGATGATTTTCTTAACACGTTCTTCGATAGCGCTCATACTATTAAATTTCCTATCAAAACTCGCTATATGCGATGGTTTTCGTAGTTTATAAAATACAGGAAAAGATGCAACCCAATCCCGGCTGGTCTAACCATATAAATACTCACTTTTGCGTGTGTTTACACAAAAACAGCAAATGGTTAGCTCAAACATTAAATCATGTACATGCCACCATTGACATGCAATGTCTCGCCTGTGATGTAAGCCGCTTCATCAGAAGCTAAGAAGGCTACAGCACTGGCAATCTCTTCAGCATCACCCAAACGGTTAGCAGGAACCTGAGATAAAATGCCTGCACGCTGGTCGTCTGTCAATGCACGAGTCATATCGGTTTCGATAAAACCCGGGGCAACGACGTTGACGGTGATGCCGCGCGACGCGACTTCACGGGCGAGTGATTTACTGAAACCAATCAGCCCGGCTTTCGCCGCCGCATAGTTAGCCTGTCCGGCGTTCCCCATCGTTCCGACAACAGAACCGATGGTGATGATGCGCCCGCAACGTTTTTTCATCATGGCGCGCATAACCGCTTTGGACAGACGGAATACGGATGAAAGGTTAGTGTCGAGGATATCCTGCCACTCATCGTCTTTCATACGCATCAGTAAGTTGTCACGTGTGATACCTGCATTATTAACCAAAATATCAATTTCGCCAAACTCAGCGCGAATATTTTCTAATACATGGTCAATGGATGCGCTGTCGGTCACGTTCAGGGCAAGGCCTTTACCCTTTGCGCCTAAGTATTCACTGATAGCAGCCGCACCGCTTTCGCTGGTCGCAGTACCAATCACAGTTGCACCACGTGCTGCTAATTTCTCAGCAATTGCACGGCCGATTCCGCGGCTCGCACCGGTGACAAGGGCAATTTTGCCTTCAAAGCTCATCTCAACCTCAGCGATTTTCAAGTGCTGTTTCCAATGATGACATATCATTGACAGCAGATGATGTTAATGTTTTCACAATACGCTTAGTCAGCCCGGTCAGTACTTTGCCCGGCCCTGCTTCCAGCAGATCTTCAATACCCTGCGCGGCCATAAACTCAACAGTTTCTGTCCAGCGCACCGGATTATAAAGCTGACGGACTAATGCATCACGAATTGCATCGGCGGAAGTCTCTATCTTAACATCAACATTGTTCACAACAGAAAAGATTGGTGTATTAAATGTGATATTTTTTAGCGCAACGGCTAATTTATCAGCAGCCGGCTTCATTAATGTACAATGTGACGGCACACTGACCGACAACGGCAGCGCACGTTTTGCTCCGGCTTCCTTACATAATGCCCCGGCACGCTCAACGGCGTCTTTCTCACCGGCGATAACCACCTGGCCCGGCGAGTTAAAGTTAACCGGTGATACGACCTGACCTTGTGCAGCTTCTTCACAGGCTCTGGCGATAGCATCATTGTCCAGACCGATGATGGCATACATTGCCCCGGTACCGGCCGGAACAGCTTCCTGCATCAGGCGGCCGCGTAATTCCACCAGTTTGATAGCTTCTTTAAAATCCATCACACCGGCACACACCAGCGCGGAGTATTCCCCCAGGCTGTGACCGGCCATCATGGCAGGCATGGCGCCGTTTTTTTCCTGCCAGACACGCCAGATGGCCACAGAGGCCGCCAGCAGTGCAGGCTGGGTCTGCCAGGTTTTATTCAGTTCTTCTTCCGGCCCGTTCTGAACGAGTGCCCATAAATCGTAGCCCAGTTCAGCGGATGCTTCGGCAAAGGTTGCCTCAACGACCGGAAAATTTGCCGCGAGGTCCGCCAGCATACCGACTGACTGAGAACCCTGTCCCGGAAATACCATTGCATATGCAGACATGATTTAGCTTCCTGAAAAATTAAAAACGAATTAATGCAGAACCCCAGGCAAAACCGCCGCCGAAGGCTTCAATCAGAATCAGCTGACCGCGTTTGATGCGCCCGTCACGAACCGCTTCGTCGAATGCAGTCGGTACAGAGGCTGCAGAGGTGTTGCCGTGACGATCCAGGGTAACCACCACTTTATCCATGCCCATATTTAATTTTTTTGCTGTGGCACTGATAATGCGCAGGTTTGCCTGATGCGGCACCAGCCAGTCGAGTTCTGATTTATCAATATTGTTCGCCACCAGCGCTTCTTCAACGACGTTGGCTAATTCACGGACCGCCACACGGAATACTTCGTTACCTGCCATTGTCAGGTACGCCGGTTTTTCGCTGTCTTTGCGATCTTTATTCGGTAATGTCAGCAGGTCGCCGTAGCGGCCGTCTGCATGTAAATGGGTGGAGAGAATGCCCGGCTCTTCTGAGGCTTCAACCACAAAAGCACCTGCGCCGTCACCAAACAGGATAACCGTACCGCGATCTGCCGGATCCAGCGTTTTCGCCAGCACATCCGAACCGATCACCAGGGCTTTTTTCGCCATCCCGGTTTTAATGAACTGATCCACCACACTGATGGCATAGCTGAAACCGGCACATGCCGCCGCCACATCAAAAGAGATGCAGCTGTCAATGCCCAGCAGTTTCTGGATTTCACAGGCCGCGCTCGGGAAACCGTGCGTGGAAGAAGTGGTGCCCACAACAATCAGATCGATATCACCGGCAGGAATACCCGCCATATCCAGTGCGTTCAGTGCTGCCTGGTGGCCCATTGTAACAACGGTTTCATCATCACCGGCCAGACGGCGCTCACGGATACCCGTACGAGTAACAATCCACTCATCGGTTGTGTCGACCATTTTTTCCAGATCAGCATTTGTGCGGATTTGTGCAGGAAGATAGCTCCCGGTTCCTAAAATTTTCGTATACATATTAGTTAGTTACTCTTGGGTAATACCATAGCGAGACGGGATGCGATTCGTTCAGGCACCTGCTTTTCAACAGTCTGAACCGCCTGCGTTATGGCAGCGTTGAATGCACTTACATTCGCCGCACCGTGACTCTTAATCACAATGCCGCGTAATCCTAACAGAGAAGCACCGTTATACTGGTCGGGGTTCAGGTGGCTGAAGCGTTTATTCAGCCATTTTGTCACCACTTTCTTCACAAGTTTGTACAGCAGGGATGACGATTTGCCTTCATTTTGTGATTTAAACATAGAAAGGATCACACGAATCACCCCTTCCATGGTTTTCAGGGTAACGTTACCCGCGAAGCCGTCACAGACCAGCACATCAGTTTTACCGGTCAGCAGTTCGTTGCCTTCGGCATAGCCGATATAATTGATGTCCGGTATCGATTTCAGCACAGTGGCTGCTTCGCGGATATTGTCGAGTCCCTTGGTTTCTTCTTCGCCGATGTTCAGTAATGCCACACGCGGATGCGGGATCCCGGCCACATCTTCTGCCATCACCGCGCCCATAACAGCAAACTGCACCAGCATGTCACTGCTGCACTCCGCATTTGCGCCCAGATCAAGCAGCACCGTTTTGCCTTTCTTCTGATTTGGCACCACGGTCATCAGTGCAGGACGCTCGATGCCTTCAATCGATTTCAGCATCAGTTTTGCCAGCCCCATCAGCGCCCCGGTGTTTCCGGCACTGACGCACGCCTGTGCCTCCCCCTCTTTCACCAGTTCCAGCGCGATACGCATGGATGTGCCTTTGCTCTGGCGGATAGCCTGAGAAGGTTTGGCATCACCGGCAATCGTCTCATAGGCAGGGATCACCCGCAGACGACTGAGCAGCTCAGCATTCTGGTTTGCAAGCAGAGGAGAAATGGAATCAGGGTGCCCGACCAGCAACAGGGTGAGCTTTGGATTAGATGCCAGTGCCTGCAGCGAGGCAGGCACTGTGACATGGGGGCCGATATCCCCACCCATGGCATCTAACGCGATGGTTAGATTAGTCAAGATATCAACGTGCTTAAAAAGCAGCAGATTACTTGTTGATTACCTTACGACCACGGTAGTAACCATCAGCGGTCACATGGTGGCGCAGATGAGTTTCACCAGAGGTTTTGTCAACAGAAACCAGAGTTGCTGACAGTGCGTCATGAGAGCGACGCATACCACGTTTGGAACGAGTTGGTTTATTTTGTTGTACGGCCATTGACCTTACTCCTTAAGTACTTTTCTTTAAACTGGCTAATGCGGCAAACGGATTTGGCTTTTCTGCTTCCGGAGGAAGCTCACCAAAGACTTTCACCGCGTCGGACACTTCACAGTGTTCAGAATCATGTACCGGAACCACAGGCAGAGAAAGAATTAATTCATCTTCAATCATTGCCAGTAAATCTGTCTCACCAAAATCATTTACGTCAATTGGCTCATACTCTTCCGGTAATGCCTCAGCCTGTTCATCGCTGACAACCGGGCTGAAACAATACGTTGCGCGGACATGAAGCGGGAAGATATTACCACACCGCTGACACTCAAGTGAAACATCAGTTTCTGCTGTTCCCTTAATGACTGTCAGACGCTGCGGGTCGATTTCAAACGTCAAATCAACATCAACATCGCTGTCCACACTGACTACCGATTCGGCTAACCGCGTAACCTGCTCAGGTGCATAGCACCCCCGGTAATCCAGACGCTTCTGCGCGGCGCGCTTTGCATCAATAGTCAGAGGTAATTTTATCTTTTGCATAAGGCGCGCATCTTATATTCGTAAGACGATATAGTCAAAGAAAATATAGACAGCAAAGAGGGCGGTAACCTGCCTTCCCGCTAAAAATACACTCAATAAGCGGCGCATAGTTTAGAATGAGTTTATTCTTTTTACCACGACTTTCGGAATATTTATGATCTCATTGGTTCTCGCCTCCACCTCCCTGTACCGCAAAGCTTTGCTGGAAAAACTCGGCATCCCGTTTGTATCCGCCGCCCCGGGTACGGATGAAACCCCGCACCCGGCAGAAGATGCGCAGTCTCTGGTCATGCGCCTGGCACGCGAAAAAGCCCGTTCATTGACACAGCAGTACTCTGACAGCCTGATTATCGGCTCTGATCAGGTCTGTGTGCTGGACGGGGAAATCACCGGCAAACCGCATCATTACGATGCTGCCTTTGCACAACTGCGCAAAGCCTCCGGTCAGTGCATCACCTTTTATACCGGGCTGAGCCTGTACAACAGTGCCACCGGGGAAGATCACACGATATGTGAACCTTACTGTGTGCATTTCCGTACACTGGATGATGACGAAATTCGTGCCTATCTGCTGGCGGAAACGCCCTATCAGTGTGCCGGAAGCTTTAAATCTGAAGGTTTAGGAATCGCCTTATTTAAAAAACTTCAAGGAGATGACCCTAATACACTGATAGGTTTACCGCTGATCCGTCTGACAGAATTACTGATTCAGGCCGGATACAACCCACTGAAGATCCCCCGCTGACACACGCCGGGTATCTGATGATTTTGAGGAACTGACATGAAGCTGAAAATGATCGCTGCCGCAACGCTGCTGTTCAGTGCTGCCGGTCTGGCTGCCCCGTCACTGGCGGATAAAACAACCTTTGTTGCCGACTGTACAAAAGGTGCTGTGACCAACCTGAAAAACCCGGATAACCGCAGCAAAGTCCCGGCAGTCTGTGAGTGTGTGTATGACAACTCACTGGCGAAATTCGGCAAAGAAGGGCTGGAAAAACTGGATGACCGGGTCCGCAAAGGTCAGGCGCTGACCGAACAGGACTCTCAGGCGATCGGTGAGATTGCACAGAGCTGTACCACAAAGATTATCGGTGTACAGCCGCAGTAACCGCAGAATACCTTCTGTATAAGAAAAAACCCGCGTTCTGCGCGGGTTGAGATTGCTGACAAAGCAGGATAAAACGTGGTTTTTCCTGCTTTGTGTTATCAGCCGAAAATCAATGAATTGATTTTCCTAGTTTATTTTCACAACCTCTGTCGGTCGTCGCCAACCCTTACGGGTTTGTCAACGGCCTGAACCCGCGTTCTGCGCGGGTTCTTTATTTCTGTTCTCTGCTTATTTTGCCTGTTTCGACCGCAGTACCGTCAGGCAGTGGCGTAGTTTTTCATCCAGCGGTGCCTGAAGGCGCATCGCCTCGCCGGTGGACGGATGGGTAAAGGCAAGTGCCGCCGCATGTAAAAACAGCCGGTTAAGCCCTGTCCCTTTCAGCTGAGCATCAAACTGCGCATCACCGTAACGGTTATCAAAGGCAATAGGATGCCCTGCATGCAGTGTGTGCACACGAATCTGATGTGTGCGCCCGGTGACCGGACTGGCTTTGACCAGCGTGGCAGCCTCAAACCGCTCCTCCACTTTAAAGCGTGTTTCCGATGGCTTGCCTTCCGGGCTGACTTTCACCACGCGCTCGCCGCTCTGGAGAATATTTTTCAGCAGCGGTGCCTGCACCACTTTTACTGAAGATTGCCACTGGCCGCGCACCAGTGCCAGATAATCTTTCTGCATCTGTTTCAGACGCAGCTGCTCATGCAGTGCCCGCAGCGCGGAACGTTTTTTGGCGATCAGCAGAATACCGGAAGTATCGCGGTCAAGCCGGTGTACCAGTTCCAGGAAACGCGCCTCCGGACGCAGCGCCCGCATTGCCTCAATCACACCGAAACTCAGACCGCTGCCGCCGTGTACCGCCGTACCCGCCGGTTTATTAATCACCAGAATATGATCATCTTCATACAATACGCACTCTGCGAGTGCAGAAACCTTATCCAGTTTCGCCGACACCGGGGCATCGTTTTTCTCAGCCACACGCACCGGCGGGATACGGATGCTGTCCCCGTCCGCGATTTTGTATTCCGGCTTAATCCGGCCTTTATTGACACGCACTTCCCCTTTACGGATGATGCGGTAAATCATGCTCTTCGGCACCCCTTTGAGGCGCGCGAGCAGGAAATTATCAATACGCTGGCCGGCTTCATCGCCGGACACAACAACAAATTGAACTGTCTGATTATCAGTTTTCATGAAACGGGGGGCTATCCTCTGAACCGTTGCTCCGTAAACCGGTATATTTTTCCGGTGAAACAGGCGGCAAATGTGCATCAATGTTTTACGCGGCTATTTTCCCATTTTTTCCGGAAAAAGACCAAGGATTAACGTCATTAACAAATTTCTGCATAATTTTCACCGAAACATGCAATGTCACCTTGCTATAACCACACCGGCAATGGAATAATGCATGCGCCGATTTTGGCAAAACAGATATTTTATCTTTGTCTGACCGATGACAACGCAGCAATGGCGTAAGACGTTATTTCCGGTCAGATAATCAGCGGGCTGCGGGTTGCAGCTTACCGGGCCGGTATCACGTATAAACGTGATTTTCAGCCGGCAACGGGGATTCAGACAAGACTGAACCTCACCGACACAATTTGCACCTCTATACGATCGACAGCCGGGAGGCTGACGGTGCGGTAAAAGCCACGAGGTCATCGGTTCCGGTAGCAACGAAATTGCCCGCAGCGCACTAATTAAATGAAAAAAATTGAGTAACTTATAATGAAAAGAATGTTAATCAACGCAACTCAGCAGGAAGAGTTGCGTGTTGCCCTTGTCGACGGGCAGCGCTTGTATGATCTGGATATCGAAAGCCCCGGTCACGAACAAAAAAAAGCAAACATCTATAAAGGGAAAATCACCCGTATTGAACCGAGTTTAGAAGCTGCTTTTGTTGACTATGGCGCAGAGCGTCACGGTTTCCTTCCCGTCAAAGAAATTGCCCGCGAGTATTTCCCTGCTAATTACCACGCATCCGGCCGCCCGAATATCAAAGATGTCCTGAGAGAAGGTCAGGAAGTCATTGTTCAGGTGGACAAAGAAGAGCGCGGTAATAAAGGCGCGGCACTCACCACCTTTATCAGCCTGGCCGGCAGCTATCTGGTTCTGATGCCGAATAACCCGCGTGCCGGGGGGATCTCCCGCCGTATCGAAGGGGATGACCGCACCGAACTGAAAGAAGCCCTGTCTGCCCTGGATATCCCGGATGGAATGGGTCTGATTGTCCGCACCGCCGGTGTGGGTAAATCAGCCGATGCCCTGCGCTGGGATCTCGAGTACCGTATCAAGCACTGGGAAGCCATCAAAAAAGTTGCTGAAGGCCGCCCTGCACCATTCCTGATTCATCAGGAAAGTAATGTTATCGTCCGCGCGTTCCGTGATTACCTGCGCCCGGACATCGGTGAGATCCTCATCGATAACCCGAAAATTCTGGAACTGGCACGCAAGCACATCACTGCTATCGGCCGTGCGGATTTTGCCAGCAAAATTAAACTGTATCAGGGCGAAGTGCCGCTGTTCAGTCACTATCAGATTGAGTCGCAGATTGAATCCGCTTTCCAGCGCGAAGTCCGTCTGCCGTCCGGCGGTGCGATTGTTATCGACACCACCGAAGCCCTGACTGCTATCGATATCAACTCCTCCCGCTCAACGCGCGGCGGTGATATCGAAGAAACTGCCTTTAACACCAACCTGGAAGCGGCGGATGAAATCGCCCGCCAGCTGCGCCTGCGTGACCTCGGCGGCCTGATTGTTATCGACTTTATCGATATGACCCCGGTCCGTCATCAGCGCGAAGTGGAAAACCGCATGCGCGAAGCTGTCCGTCAGGATCGCGCCCGTATCCAGATTGGCCGCATTTCCCGCTTTGGTCTGCTGGAGATGTCCCGTCAGCGTCTGAGCCCGTCACTGGGTGAATCAAGCCATCATGTGTGTCCGCGATGCAGCGGCACCGGGACTGTGCGTGATAACGAATCACTGGCGCTCTCCATTCTGCGTCTGATTGAAGAAGAAGCGCTGAAAGAGAATACCCATCAGGTACATGCAATTGTGCCGGTACCGGTCGCCTCTTATCTGCTGAACGAAAAACGCCAGGCTGTCAGTGCGATTGAAGCACGTCAGGCCGGTGTCAGCGTGATTATCGTGCCGAACAACCAGATGGAAACCCCGCACTTCCGTGTGGTCCGTGTCCGTAAAGGTGATGAAATCGGTACCCTGAGCTACCGCCTGCCGGAGAAATACGAAGCGGAATCCGCTGCCGGTGAAGAAGAGGAAACTCAGGAACGCCGTGCACCGGAACAACCGGCTATCAATGCCTTTGCTATCACATCCGATGCACCGGTACCGGCACAGACTGCCGCCACCCGCAAACCGGAAAGCAAACGCGATAACCGTCAGGACAAGCAGGCACCTGCGGCTTCTGAAGGTGGTTTCTTCAGCCGTCTCATCAAAAAACTGTTCGGCTCCGCTCCTGCTGTCCCGGAAGAAACTGAACAGAAAGAGAAAAAACAGACTAACGACAACAACCGCCGCGGCGGGAATGATCGTAACAAACAGCGCCGTAACCGTCGTGACCGTAATGATCGCAACGGCGAACGTACCGAGCGTGCTGACCGCCCTGAGCGCAGTGAACGCAGTGACAACGAATCGCGCAACAAACGCGATCGCGATACTGTGAATGAGCCGCGTAAAGGCCGCAATCAGAATACCCCGAACGAAGATCTGACACCGGAAGAGCTGGCCGCCCGCGAAGCACAGCAGCAGTTACGCCGTGAACAGCGCGCAGAGCGTCAGCGCCGCCGTCAGGACGAAAAACGTGTCCAGCAGGATGCGAAAAAACTGCGCGCCCAGCAGGAAGATCAGGATGCACTGAACAATGACGGCAATACGGAAGATGATGATGCACCGACACCGGTTCGTCAGCGTCGTACCCGCCGCCAGCTGAACGGTTCTGTCCGTATCACTGATGGTGAAACACAGACTAAACCGGCTGTTGCAGCACCGGTTCCGGTTGTTATCGATAATGCACCAGTGGCAGTTCCCGCAGATACCGACGTACCGGCAGCGGCGGAAAACAATGGTGATGAGGCACACAGTGATAACATCCTGCCGCGCCGCTCCCGCCGTTCACCGCGTCATCTGCGTGTGAGTGGTCAGCGCCGCCGCCGTTACCGTGAAGACCGTCAGCTGACGCAGTCTCCGGTTCCGCTGGAAATGGCTGTGTTCTCCCCTGAACTGGCTTCCGGTAAAGTGTGGATCCAGTATCCGGTTGTGGCACCTGCTGCACAGGCAGAACAGGAAATCGCAGCTGAGACACCGGAAATCACCGAAACAACCGCTGTGATTACCGAAACCGCTGTTGTTGCTCAGGTGATTGCTGAAACTACAGAAACCACCGTTGTGGCAGAACAGTTCTCTCTGACTGTCGCATCTGAGGCTCCTCAGGTCACTGCTCCGGAAGAAACACCGGTTGCGGATACTGCCACTGAATCTGTACCGGCAGAAGAGCCTGTACAGGAAACGGCTGACGTTGTCGCCAGTGAGCCTGTTGTGACTGACGTGATTGTTACTGAGCCTGTTACTGTCACGGAACCAGTTGCACCGGTTGTTGTTGCAGAACCGGAAGTGATTGCAGAGCCTGAGGCAGTTGTTGTGGCTGAACCTGTTACCGCACCGGTTGCGGCTCCGGTTACTGAAACAACTGTCGTTGCTGCCGGCCGTCATGCTTATTCACCGATGACCAAAGCCCCTGCTCCGGCAACCACCGGCGAAGCCTTTGTTATCACCGAATACCAGCGTGAAGCCCGCGAAGCCTATGCGCTGCACGGTGCAGGCGGTCATGCGGCCACTAACCATGCTGCATCAGAGCCGTCAAAAACCCTGCTCTGATAATCCGCACTGAACTGAAAATGGCTCCCCCGGGAGCCATTTTTTTATGGAAAAGATAAAAAAAACCGCGAATATTCAATTCACGGTTTCTGCTGTTCAGTCTGTGCGATTACTTAATATCTTTGATATCGCCCATCGCTTTGAGTTCTCTGGAGATTTCGCGGCGCTCTTTTGACAGATCCGCATTCTTGATAATGTACTCATCCACACGATCTTCATAGTCACTGCGCATATTGGCAATGATAGCCTGGATATCTTCAATGGACATGCCCGGCTTGATGTATTCACTCAGGTTATCAAGCAGAAGTACACGTTTCTGGTTATCACGAATTTTCTTTTCGTTGTCAGTTATTTCACGCAGTATTTTGTTTTTACGGCGAAACATACGAACGAACTCCAGGACATTGTGAAAGGAAGGCTTGGTTGTGTTGTCCATTATTCTACCCTTAGTCATATCTGAAATGTGATTCATTAAACAATACAGGTTAACCATGACTGCCGACAAGCAATTCCGCCGGTTTTCTGCGGTTTTCTTCAGTGTAGCGTATTTCTGAGCGGAATTGTTTCAGCTAATATAAATTCCGCACAAATTACCGCCATTTTGTGAGATCTGCCATCAAATCGTATTGCCGGGATAATCAGGACTGAAATTGGTATTTTGTTCCCAATTTGTTACCCTGTAGCCCATCATTTATCAGAAAACGGGCCATACGGTGTCTTCAGCACAATTTTTCTTTCACGATTACGAAACCTTCGGGCAGGATCCTGCCGGTGACCGCCCGGCGCAGTTTGCCGGTGTCCGCACTGACAGTGAATTCAATATTATCGCCGACCCGGTGATCGCCTACTGCGCCCCGGCGGATGATTATCTGCCGCAGCCCGCTGCTGTGATGATAACCGGCATCACGCCGCAGGAAGCCCTGCATAAAGGGGTTAATGAAGCGCAGTTTGCTAAGCTGATTCATGACACCTTTACACAGCCGGACACCTGTATTCTCGGCTATAACAGCATTCGTTTTGATGATGAAGTCACCCGTAATATTTTCTACCGGAATTTTTACGACCCGTATGCCTACAGCTGGATGAACCGCAATTCCCGCTGGGATCTGATCGATATCACCCGCGCCTGCTATGCGCTGCGTCCGGACGGCACAAACTGGCCGGAGAATGACGAAGGGCTGCCGAGCTTTAAGCTGGAACACCTGACTGCCGCCAACGGTATCGCTCATGAAAATGCCCACGATGCGATGGCGGATGTATATGCTACCATTGCCATGGCAAAACAGCTGCGCGGTGCACAGCCGCGTCTGTTCGATTATTTCTTCACTCTGCGCGATAAGCGCAAACTCGCGGCACTGATTGATATTCCGTCCATGAAACCGCTGGTGCATATCTCCGGAATGTTCGGGGCTGTCCGCGCCAATACCAGCCTGGTAGCCCCGCTGGCATGGCATCCGGATAACCGCAATGCCGTGATTATGTGTGACCTCGCCGGTGACCTGACCCCGCTGCTGACGCTGGATGCGGATACCCTGCGCGAACACCTGTACACCCGCCGTGATGAACTGCCGGAAGACGCGTCCCCGGTACCGCTCAAACTGGTGCATATCAATAAGTGTCCGATCCTGGCACCGGAAAATACCCTGCGCCCGCAGGATGCACAGCGTATCGGGCTGGATAAAGACCTGTGTGCCCGTAATGCAGAGTTGCTGCATCAGCATCCGGAGATCCGCGAAAAAGTCGTGGCAGTGTTCGCACAACCACGTGAGTTTCCGCCGCAGAATGATGTGGATCGCATGATTTATCAGGGCTTTTTCAGTGATTCGGATAAAGCGGCCATGACGATTATCCGCGAAACGGATCCAAAGAATCTGCCGGCACTGGCGCTGAGTTACCAGGATGCCCGTCTGCCGGAGTTACTGTTCCGCTACCGCGCCCGGAATTTCCCCGGCACACTGGATGAGCATGAGCAGCAGCGCTGGCTTGCCCATCGCCGTGAGGTCTTTAATCAGGATAATTTAACCCGTTATTTTGAGCAGATTGGTGAAATGATGCAGGAATATCAGCATGATGCAAACAAGACAGAATTACTGAAGAAGCTGGTGCAGTACGCGCAGCACCTGGCGCAGTAATCAGAACAGACTGCCGGGAGGGAGACTCCCGGCAGTGAAATCATCCCGCTTTATTGGCGGTATAGAATACCCGGCACAGGGATTCCCTGTACTTCGGACAAACAGAGACCAGCCGCGTGCGGCTCTCTGTATCCCGCCCCAGTTCTTTCAGCACCCCTTTGGTGATCAGTGAATCCGCACTGCTGTGCTTAATGCCGATACTGACATTTTCATCACGGGCATTCAGGATATACACAATCAGCGCCCGCTCATCCGTGCTGAGGTTATGCAGCACCTCTGCTTTATGGCACTTGACCGGAACCGCTTTGCCGAAGGCATTCTTGAGTCTTTTAAACATAATCATCAGTAAACAGGGAGAAAAGCTGATTATAGTGAATTTAATCCCTTATTAACATTACTGATTATACTTTCCGCAGCCACATCCTTCGTGCCCTTCCCCCCAATATTTTAATTTACTGGTTTTGCCCAGTCCCGGGTTCAGGGTGTTGGTCGGATCGGTGGCTTTATAGAAGGCTTTCAGCTGAGGTTTCGCTTTATACAGATGGCCGACATTATGCTCTGCCGGATATTCCGCCCCGCGCGTGTTCAGGATTTCCAGCATTTCCTCTTTCAGCGCATGCGGATCCACGCCTTTCTTCACAATATAGTCCTGATGGAAAACGTGGCATAAAAAATGTCCGTAGTAGAGTTTATGCACCAGTTTGCTCTCAATTTCCGGCGGCAGGACTTCCAGCCACGCCTGGTCATTACGGCGCAGTGCAATATCCAGTGCGAGGATATCTTCCACTTTGCTGCTGTTGACCGCGTGATAGCGGATGGCGGCACCGGCGGCCACAAAGCGGTGCAGGAAAGCATCCGCCCCCTCTTTGGCATCACACTCAAAGAAAGCACCCTCTGCATTGTCAAAGAAAGTGCTCAGCCAGTTACGGGCTTCATCAATCCCCTCTCCGGCCATTTTCAGCATCAGGTGATGCTCATATTTATCGCGGTACTCTTCCATCCGGCGCGGCAGATGGTTCGGCCACAGATGACTGAATAACTGCATTGTGCGGTCAATCAGATTTTTCGGCAGCAGCGGGATTTTATTGAAAACAGCATCCATCCGCCCTTTGATTGTGAACAGCTTCGGCATTTTTTCAGTGCCGAGTTTATCAATCATCAGGAAGCTGTCTTTGCCGTAGACTTTTGCGATGTCATAACATTCGCGGTGCATATATTCACCGGCCACCGGCAGATGCTCAAACTCCGCGAGAATATGACGGCGGATATCTTCCAGCACAGAAGGCGTATTGGTGCCGATATAGAAAACTTTGTTCTCTCCCTGAGACGGGAAGGTATCAAGGCGCACTGCAAACACCACCAGCTTACCGGCACAGCCGGAGGCTTCAAACAGGCGGCGTTCGTCGGCGTTGAAACGGGATGGGGTGTCCGCATCCACATCACGGATACGCTGATGATAATCATGGTCAGAGGCCGGTTTATCCGTGTCCTCAATATCCGCATCCTGATACTGACGGTATTCCAGACAATTCAGAATTTCTTCCGGCGTGGATCCTAAATCAATCCCCAGATGGTTAACCAGTTCTGCGCTGCCGTCCGCATTAACGCGGCCGTACAGCGCCAGTTCGGTATAAGCGGGACCGCGCTGCACCAGTGAACCGCCGGAGTTATTACAAATCCCGCCGACCACGGAAGCCCCGATACAGGAAGAACCGATCACTGAATGCGGCTCACGACCCAGCGGTTTCAGGACTTTTTCCAGGTGCCACAGGGTGCTGCCCGGCAGTGCCACTACCTGCTGCTGTTTTGTCAGTACCTGAATTTTATCCAGGCGCAGTGTGCTGATAATGATAATTTCGCGGTCATAATCATCCCCGCTCGGGGTGGAGCCTTCGGTCAGACCGGTATTGGCCGCCTGCATGATCACAATTCTGTCAGCTTCAACAGCGGCTTTAAACACCTGCCACAGTTCATACAGCGTGCCGGGGAACACCACCGCCAGCGCGCTGCCTTCTCCGGAACGGAAGCCTTTGCGGTATCGCTCCGTCTTACGCGGCTCTGTTAAAATGTGTTTGTGACTGACAATATCTGTCAGTGCCTGAATAAGACGTGCGCCGTCAGGTTGTTGATTGTTGATCATACTTTACCCCGATTCAGATTACTTATTGTTCATTAAGTAATTATGCCTCTTATCTTATTTATAATACAAATACTATTTTTAACAAATTTAACAGATTAACCACGAATCCGGCTTATCTGAACAGGTTGATCAGCAGCGTCACCATCATAATCCCGACTGTCAGGATCAGGATTTTACGGACAATTTCTCCGTTGGTGCGGATAGCATGCTGGCTGCCGAGGTGATTCCCGAGCAGACTGGCGGCGATCATCGGGATACTGAGCAGGAACGCGATATGCCCGGCCATAATAAAGGCGACCAGCCCGCCGGCATTTGATGCCAGGTTAAAGATTTTCGAGGTCGCGGAGGATTTCAGTAAATCGAGGTTATTGATCAGAAACAGACAGATAATAAAGATACTGCCGGTACCCGGCCCGAAAAAGCCGTCATAGAAACCGACAATAAAGCAGGTGAAAAAGACCAGCCATACAGATTTGCGCACGGCGCTGCCCTGTTGTGCACCACCGAGTTTTCCTTTAAAAAAGGCCGCCAGCAGGCCGATCGGCAGCATACAGATAATAATATAGGTAATCGTTTCAGACGGCAGATATATAATCGCTTTCGCGCCCACCCAGGCCCCGAAGAACGATGAAATAATCCCGGCCGGAATTATCTGCCAGTAAACCGATTTGTTTTTAATGAAATTAGAAATGGCCGCCAGCGTACCGACAGAGCTCACCAGTTTTTCCTGTCCCAGCGCCATATGCGGCGGCAGACCGGTCAGCATAAAGGCCGGGATCAGAATCAGCCCTGCACCGCCGGCAATGGAATCAATATATCCGGCCACAAAAGAGGCGATGACCAGCAGTGCCAGTCCCGCATAAAAATAGTCTGCCATCAGACTGTGCTCAATATACATCTGCATCCCTTAATTATTATCATTTTCTATACTTTCAGCGGGTTACTATACGCGATTACACATAAAAAAACGGCGCACAGAATCAAACTGTGCGCCGTTTTCACGACATAACTGCTTAAAGACTTACTGTTCCGGCATCTGCGGCATCGGACGGCGGAAGCGGCGGGTCAGCCATAACATATAGATCAGACCCAGTGCACCCCAGCTCAGACCCAGTTCCATCGATTTCGCATCGAGGTTGAACCAGAGCACGGTCACTGTCGCGGCACCGATAATCGGCAGCAGCAGATAGTTGATCTGGTCGCCCAGCGTCTTGTTACGGCGCTCGCGGATGTAGAACTGTGAAATCACAGACAGGTTAACGAAAGTGAACGCCACCAGTGCCCCGAAGTTAATCAGCGCGGTTGCGGTAACCAGATCAAACCAGACTGCACTCAGCGCCAGCACACCCACCAGCAGCACGTTCAGTGCCGGGGTACGCCATTTCGGATGCACGTAGCCGAAGAATTTCTCCGGGAACACGCCGTCACGGCCCATCACATACATCAGACGGGATACCCCTGCCTGTGCCGCCATACCGGAAGCCAGTACGGTTACGCAGGAGAATACCAGAATGATGGACTGGAAGAAGGCACCGGCCACCATGTACATAATTTCAGGCTGTGACTCTTCCGGATTGTTGAAACGGGATACATCCGGGAAATAGAGCTGCAGGAAATAAGACACCGCGATAAAGATCAGACCACCAATCAGTGCGGTCAGGAAAATCGCTTTCGGGATCACTTTCCCGGCATTCGGTGTTTCTTCTGACAGTGAGCTGATACCGTCAAATCCTAAGAAGGAGAAGCACAGTATGGTCGCCCCGCTTATCATCGGGATCAGTTCCGCATCAATGGAAGCAAACGGACGGAAGGAGAGCAGCGTACCCGCCCCTTCACCCGCAGACACACCACGGACCAGCAGACCGACAAACACAATCATCACAGCAACCTGTACCAGTACAATCCCGGTATTGAGGTTTGCCACAACATTGATGCCGCGCAGGTTAAATAATGTCATCAGGAAAACCAGACCCGCGACGAAAATCCATGGCGGACAGTCAGGGAAGATTGCCTGAAGATAAATTTTTGCCAGCAGAATGTTGATCATCGGCATGAACAGGTAGTCCAGCAGCGATGACCAGCCAACCATAAAGCCGATATGTGGACTCATGGATTTCTGGGCATAAGTATACGCCGAGCCTGCGGACGGGAACCGTTTAACCAGTTTGCCGTAACTCAGCGCAGTAAAAAGAATGGCTGTCAGTGCGATAGCATAAGAGGTCGCAACATGACCGCTGGTAATTTCGGACACAATCCCGAACGTATCAAAGATAGTCATCGGCTGCAGGTACGCAAGCCCCATCATGACAACCTGAACGAGGGTAAGTGTTTTTGCGAGTTGTACGCGGTTATTGGCAGCTGTACGATTCAGGCCAATATCGAGGGTAGTATTATGCGACATGAGCGAATCCCCCCGTAACACCGACAATCATACTGATACTACTATCAGATGGCGTGTTACCGGGAAGACTTCGCATCTGCCTGTAGGCAGTGAAGTAAGAAGGGGTTTGGAGTGCTGAGCAGGAGCGCCGTGCTCCGTAGTCGTCGTTGCAGCAGCCAGCGCCGATTGGCACAGGTGCAAAAGTGAAAAATTGCGCCATTTATCGCATCCTCATACCGGTGTTTATCGTCCGGTGTAATTCAGTAAACAGTTATCCGGCCTATCGGCCCCTTTTTTTGTCGGTGACAATATTTTAGTGCAAAAAAAAAACCGATGCGTATAAATGCATCAGTTATTTTTTTGGATGGCGCATTCTGCACCCCTCAGTCATAAATTTCAAGCTTTGTTCGCCCTGATCCAGTAATTTTTTTACATACTGCTTTACCGGCAGAATTTCTGTGATGAAACTTTGAATATTTATAGCTGAAACGTTAAAAAATCCGGCTGTTCGTGTGTTTTCCAGTCACTCTGCCTGCCATAAAAAAACACGACGCCCTGAAAAGGACGCCGTGTTTCGGCACATAATAATGAATGATGGTTACATCAGAAGTTATAATTCAGACCGATATTGTAACGACGGCCGTCAAGTGTGGCACCGTAGTTTTCATTATTGATACGGCGATCCAGCACGTTATACACACCCGCCACAAAGTTCAGGTCTTTATTCAGCTGATAGCTGCCGCCGACATCCACCGTGGCATAAGAACCGGTTCCTGTAGCCATACTGGTGCGGGACAGATAATCGGAGGTTTTGCCGCGGAAGTTAATCCGGCTCCAGGTTTTGATATCCTGCGTGGTATCCCAGTTCAGCGTGGCGTTAGCCATATGTTTCGGCATCTTATTCAGCGCTTTGCCTTTGAAAGCACCACTCTTCTGCTCGGAATCGGTGAAGGTATAGTTCGCTGTCAGATCCACAGACTCGACAATCTGCCAGTTCATAATCGCTTCCACACCGCGCATATTGGCTTTATCGACGTTGATACGGTCACTGATGAAATCGTAGGTTTTGTTATCCGGATCTTTTTCCGTACAGATAGTATCGGTTCCTGTACCACAACGGCGGATTTCGGTGATCTTATCTTTAAAGTCAGTGTTAAAGACAGTCAGGCTCATATTGAGATTATCCTGATTATTCCACAGCACACTGATCTCTTCGGTGACACTTTTCTCCGGTTTCAGATCCGGGTTACCGAAAATAACACCGTTCAGACTGCCGCCGCCGGTCACCTGACCCCATGAAGCCGTTGCCTGGCGCAGATCAGGTGAACGGTAACCGGTGGACACGCCACCTTTCACTGTCCAGCTCTCATCCAGATGCCACACACCGTAAACACGCGGCGTCCAGTGCGTACCGAAGTTTTCATCCTTATCCATACGCAGACCGCCGGTCAGGGTGAAATCATTGGTCATCGCCCAGTCATCCTCTGCAAACAGCGCCCAGCTGTAGCGGTCAAGTTTATTGCCGGCTAATTTATTGCCCTGATCTTTCAGCTCTTCGAAACGGTACTGACCGCCGAGGCTCAGCATATGGTCGCCGAGCGGCATAACAGTCTGGTTACGGGCGATAGTGTCGTAATACTCCATATTACGGCCCGGGTTTTTGGTTTCATTACGCTGAACATAGCTGTTCATGCTGCCCCAGTCATAGTTACCGTCATGAGTAATCGCATACTGCGACATCTCATACTTGCTGAAGCTGCTCTCTTTGCTGCGCGCAGAGGCACTTTTCCCGAGACGGGAATCGCGGTGCTGATTATCTTTTTTGAAATCAAAATCGATGCTGTTCTGCTCATCCGGCGTTAATGTCAGTGTACCGCCGCCGCTGGTCATGATCTGACGGTTAAAGCCGTTCGCGAAATTATCTTCACCGCGATGGGAATACTGGCCATTCACTTTCATACTCAGCAGGTTATCCACCAGCGGACCGGCGGCAAAGAAGCTGCCCTGCCCGGTGTTACCGCTGTCTTTGCGTTCGGTAATGGTTGCATCTGTCCGGACGCTCGCATGCCACTCACCCTGCGCTTTCCGCGTGATAATATTGATAACCCCGCCCATGGCATCCGAACCATACAGTGAAGACATCGGTCCGCGCACCACTTCAATGCGATCAATCGCAGTCAGCGGCGGCAACCATCCCTGTTCAATTCCGGAGTTATCACTATTAGGGCGCGTTTCGCGGCTGGCAACCCGTTTCCCGTCCACGAGGATCATGGTGTACTTCGGATCCATCCCGCGGATACTGATATCTGACGAGCTGCCGCCGCCGGTGACCACAACACCCGGCACATCTTTCAGGGCATCAGTCACATCGCGGTAGGCTTTATCTTCCAGTTGTTCGCGTGAAACAACGGAGATAGTCGCCGCAGCATCCTCAATTTTCTGCTGGAAGCCGGATGCGGTGGTAACCACGATCACGTCTTCTTTATTTGCAGCCTGAGCAGCCATCACCTGAGCGGCGAGTGCTGCTATAACACATACCGCCACTTTTCTTTTTGAAAAAATAACCATTCTTTTGATTCTCCAAGAGATAATATATTTATGGACAATCGACATTCGCTCTGAGGGATTTATATCCCTTTTTTTAAATAATAATGCCCCTGCCATTGCAGGCATTCGTCATTATTTTATTATTACCTTTTATAAGGTTATTTGTTTTTATAAAAATAAATTATACAGAAAACAATGTATTATCAGCGCATAAAAACATATGCGGCATGCAGATAATCACCCTCTGCGGAAATATATTCCGCAGAGAATAAAAAAGAATATGTAATATAAACCGGTTTTATTATGCCAGCACCGCAACCGCGCGCGGCACCAGGCCATCAATAACAACATGCGGCACAGACTGCGAGCAGTGCTCAATACGGCCGCGCACACCATAAACGGTTGCCAGGCTGTCCGGCGTAATAACCGCTTCCGGATCCCCTTCCGCAATTAAATTCCCGTCTTTCAGCATTAATATATGATCACCGTGACGCAGTGCGATATTAATATCATGCACAACCACCACCGTAATAATATTCCGGCGCTGAGTTTCACGGCGTACCAAATCCATTACGTGATACTGATAATTTAAATCCAGCGCACTTAACGGCTCATCCAGTAATAACAGTGTCGGCTGACGGATTAATGATTGCGCCAGCCCGACTAATTGTTTCTGACCGCCGGATAACTGATCCAGATAATGCAGCGCCAGATGTTCAATGCCTAATTGTGACAGCAGAGACATCACTTCCTGCTCACTGTCGCGGTCAGAAATACCGCCTGAAGCCCGCTGTGCAACAATCACGGATTCCAGCACATGCAGGTGCACCCCGGCAGGCAGTGTCTGCGGCAGATAAACCACCTGCTTCGCGCGTTCGGCAAAATTCATCCGCGTCAGATCATGACCGTCGAGCAGTAACTGCCCCTCTGCCTTGTTCAGACCGGCCAGGGAGCGCAGCAGGGTGGATTTCCCGCTGCCGTTCGGCCCGAGCAGCACGGTGATTTTACCGCGCGGCAGAGGCTCAACATTCAGGTCTTCAATGATTTTCCGTTTCGGATAACCGGCATTGAAGTGTTTAATCTGTAACCCGCTCTGAGCAGACATTGCATTCAAATCCATCTTACATGCTCCCTTTATGACGCAGGATCATGCTCAGGAAGAACGGCACACCTACCAGTGATGTCACAATACCGACCGGAATAATCACGCCCGGAATCAGGTTTTTCGAGGCAATGGATGCCATCGACAATACCAGCGCCCCGATTAATGCACTCGCCGGCAGATAGAAACGGTGATCCTCACCGAACATCATGCGGGCAATGTGCGGCGCGACCAGGCCGATAAACGCAATCGGGCCGACAAAAGCCACCGCCAGCGCGGTCAGAATACTGATGCGCAGCAACGTACCGAGACGCAGACGGCGCACGTTAATACCAAAACTGACAGCGCGATCTTCGCCGAGGCGCAGTGCGGTCAGCTTCCACGAGTTACTCATGGAAATCGGCAGCAGAATGGCAAAGGCCAGCGTCATCACACCCAGTTTCACCCAGGTGGCGCGCGCCAGGCTGCCCATCGTCCAGAAAACCAGCCCCTGTAAGGTGTCTTCCGTGGCGATAAACTGCATCATTGATACCAGTGCGTTAAAGGTAAAGACCATTGCGATACCGAATAACACCACACCGGAGGTTGCCACTCGTGTCCAGCGGGTAATGCCGTCAAGCATCAGCGCGGAAAACAGGGCAAAAATAAAGGCGTTCGCGGAAACAAACCACTGATCCGGTACGCCCGGAATACCAATTCCGAGGACTATCGCCAGCGCCGCACCAAACGATGCGGCGTTGGAGACGCCGAGGGTAAACGGACTCGCCAGCGGGTTATTGAGGATGGTCTGCATCTCTGCCCCGGCAAGACCGAGAGACATGCCGACCACCACGGCCATCAGGGCATACGGCAGACGTATTTCCCAGACAATCACACGGGTGCCCGCGGATACACTTTCCGGCGACACCAGGGTCTGCCAGAGTGCATCAAGGGTCAGCCCGGACGGCCCCATGGTAAAATCGAGCACCACGGTACAGAGTATTACCGCAACCACCGCAAACATCCACATCAGCCGCCTGCGCAGTACACGCCGGTAATGTGATTTCACATCACAGCTTAATTCACTGCCTGCCTGTTCCGGCTTCGTCTGTAGCATTGCTTCTGTGGTAATACTCATTATTCAAATACCTGCTGACTACTTAAAATTATTTACCGCTGACCCAGTATGTGCCGGTTGGTTCGACAGCCAGGAACTGACTGTACATTTCATCCATGGTTTTCTTCGGATCCAGATCTTTAAACTGCTCCGGATAGAACCACTTGGCAAAGGCCTGCGCGGCAATCACGTTATAAGGTGAGTTATAATAGTTGTGCCAGATAGCATAGTCACGCCCTTCTTTCACTGCGGTCAGGGTATTAATGCCCTTACGCTCAGTAATGGCTTTCAGGCTGGCTTTGGCATCCGCTTCTGTTGCCTGCGCACCCAGCTGAACACCCGCATCGGTGCTGCCCGGGGCTTTCGCGCCGCTGACCAGATAAATATCCGGATCCGCCGCAATCACTTTCTCCAGGTTCATGGTACCCAGTGGTGTCGGCAGAACGTCTTTGGCGATGTTTTTACCGCCCGCCAGATCGATAAAGTTACCGAGGTTACCGTTACCGGCAGTACCGCAGCAGTCAGGGAAAGACCCGGCGCGCAGATCGATAAACACGGTCGGTTTTTTATCTTCCGGGATTTTGTCTGTCACGTCAGTGACTAACTTCATCTGCTTCTGATAGAAATCTTCAAAGGCTTTGGCTTTTTCTTCGCGGTGCAGCACTTTACCCAGCACACGCATACCCGGCAGAGTGTTTTTCAGCGGTTCGTTGCGGAAATCCACAAAGACAACCGGGATACCGGCTTTTTCCAGCTGACCGACCAGCTCGCTGTTTTTACCCGGTCCGTGACCGGCCAGGCCGAAAATAGCCACATCCGGATTGAGGGTTAATACTTTTTCTGCACTGACGCTGTCCTCTGTCGTGTTACCGATCAGCGGGATCTTGTCGATTTCCGGGAATTTAGCTTTGTAGACAGCATAAGACTGCGGGTCGAGTTTGCGGAAGTCACCCTGCCAGCCGGCAATACGTGCCAGTGGTTTGTCCCCTTCCAGCAATGCCACCGCGTGGATCATACGCCCTTCCCCTAACAGGATGCGCTCCACTTTTTCCGGTACTTCCACCGTACGCCCTGCGGCATCAACCACTGTTTCCGCCCATGCTGCGCTGCTCATCAGAACAGCCCCTGCTGCCAGGCTCATGGTCAGCCCTTTTGCTACAGATACTAATTTCACGTTACCGACTCCTGTTATCTGTCAGAAATTGGCGTTAACAATAAAGCAAATAAGAACCCTTATCAATACGGAATAATTATCTTCCTCATTACAATATTCGTTATCATCAGGTGATAGCGATATATCGAAAGATAATCTGTAAGTGATATTCATTATTAACAGATAAAACGACTGACTTAACGGATAAACACAGTTTCAACCCGTGGATATCCCCGCGAAGCCTGTAACGACAAACATAAAAAAAACCTGACCAGGATCGTCAGGTTTTTTATCAATTTACGTGATATGTCACAAAATCGGGTCACACAGCCTTATTTATGGCTGGCCGGAAAGTCCATTTCGCTGTAGCGGACAAACTTAGTACGCTTAACAATTTTATAACCAAACCAGATGGCGAAGAACAGCGGCAGACCGATATAGGTCGCGACCACACCCACCCAGTCAATCTGATCCTGCAGGAAGGCTTCGTAGTTCTGACCGAGGGTGATGGTCAGACACAGAATAAAGGCGAAGATCGGGCCGACCGGGAAGAAACCGGAGCGGTACGGCAGATCGTTCAGGTCATAGCCCTGCTTAATATAGCCTCTGCGGAAACGGTAGTGGCTGATGGCAATCCCCAGCCAGGCTATAAAGCCGGTCATCCCCGAGGCATTCAGCAGCCACAGATACACGGACTGGTTACCGAACATCGATGTCAGGAAGCAGAGCGCAGCAATCACCGTCGTGGCAATCAGCGCGTTACGCGGCACACCGCCTTTGGACAGTTTGGCAAACAGTTTCGGTGCTTTGCCGGATTTTGCCAGGGTGTACAGCATACGGGTGGAGGCATACATCCCGGAGTTACCCGCAGACAGTACCGCTGTCAGGATAACCGCGTTCATCACTGCTGCCGCAGAGAGCAGACCGGCGCGTTCAAAGACCAGGGTGAACGGACTGACGCTGATATCGGTTTCATCATTACGCAGCAGGTTCGGGTCGGTGTACGGGATAATCAGGCTAATCACCAGAATCGCCAGCACATAGAACAGCAGGATACGCCAGAACACTTTACGCACCGCTTTCGGAATATTTTTGGCCGGATCTTTGGATTCACCGGCAGCGATACCGATAAGTTCAGTGCCCTGGAAGGAGAAGCCGACAATCATCGCCACCCCGATCATCGCGGCAAACCCGCCCTTGAACGGTGCCTCGCCGACAGTCCAGTTATGCCAGCCAGCACCCTCACCGCCTTTCATAATGCCGGTGATCATCATCACGCCGACAACAATGAACAGGATAACGGTACTGACCTTAATTAAGGAGAACCAGTATTCCGCCTCACCGAATCCTTTTACAGAGATAAAGTTAAGCAGGAACATGATGGCGAGGAACGCCGCACTCCAGACCCAGCCCGGAATCTGATCTGCCGGGAACCAGTAGGTCATCACCAGCTGTGCTGCCACCAGGTCAACCGCGATAGTCACCGCCCAGTTGTACCAGTAGTTCCAGCCCAGTGCGAAACCGAAGCCTTCATCCACATATTTGGCGCCGTAAGTGGCAAATGAACCCGATACCGGCATATAGGCCGCGAGTTCACCGAGGCTGGTCATCAGGAAGTAGACCATCAGGCCGATAATGGCATAGGTTAACAGCGCCCCGCCGGGACCGGCCTGGGCAACAGTGGCACCGGAAGCGACAAACAGCCCCGTACCGATAGATCCGCCGATGGCGATCATCGCCAGATGGCGCGCCTTTAATTCACGGCGCAGTGTCTGCGGTTGTTCACCCGCGATTTGATTTGCTTGCTGAGACATTACAATCCTGTTTCATGTAGTTATTTTCATCCACTGAGCGTGATTGTAGCGAAATCCCGGGACTGTACCCAGCAAATATGCGGCATTATAAGATACCTGCATAATCGCTGCGGAATTATAAGCACCCGGCTTATAATTTGCCTCAGCTGCCCGCCGGAAACCGGCGGCAGAAGAAACAGATGCCGCGTCAGCGGCAATAGGTCAGGAAGGTATTGAGGGCGTTGGAGATATGTTTCTGACGGTGATAAATCCGGAAAAGTGTGCGGTTGAGGGTAAGCCCGGCAATCTTCACCTCTGACAACAGCCCGTTACTCAGCTGTTCGGCAATCACCCGCCGCGACAGACAACTGACCCCGCGCCCGAAGCGTACCGCGTGTTTGACGGCCTCGGAATTCCCCAGCTCCATTTCCACGCGGAAACCCGGCAGACGGTTAAAGAGGATCTGATCCAGCACTTCCCGCGTACCCGAACCGCGTTCACGCAGAACCCAGGCCACATTTTTCAGATCATCAGGAGTCACATTGCTTTTCTGACTGAGCGGATTATCCGGGCTGCAGAAAATCACCAGCTCATCTTCCAGCCACGGCTCGGTAATCAGTTCCGGGGAATGGCAGACCCCTTCGATAAGCCCCATATCCGCGCGGAACTCCAGCACGGCTTTAATCACTTCCTCAGTATTAGCGATAAATAATTCAACCGGTGTATTTTCATGCACTGCACGGTATGCCCCCAGCATTTCCGGCAGCATATAGTTGCCGATGGTGGTACTGGCCGCAAAACGCAATGCCCCCGCATCGGTTTTAAACAGCTGTTCAATTTCACCGGCCTGCTCGAGCAGGGCAATGGCTTTCGGATACAGCAGCCGTCCGTGTTCATTGGTCACCAGCCGTTTACCGACCCGGTCAAACAGCTGAACATTCAGCTGATTTTCCAGATCCGTCAGAGAGGCACTCACCGCGGACTGTGAAAGCGCCAGCTGCTGGGAAGCTTGTGTCGTCGAACCGGACTTCTGAACTTCTGTAAAGACTTCGAGCTGTCTCAGTGTGATGCGCATGGCAAAGCGCTCCCTTATTTTATCCCGATTATTATCATCATATTAACATTATACTTATAATTTAACATTGCCATTACCGCTAACCTGATTTTTAGGTTGATTATAGAATTATTATGAATTTTAAAAATATTACGCTTTCCGCTATGCTTTGCACATCGTTATTCCTTTTTGTGAGTTACTTATGTCTGAAAGTCATATCAAAACCGAAAAAGCCCGCTGCACAGCAAAACCGATGTGGCTGAGACTACTTCCGGGCTTTGTCCTGGCGGGGGTTCTGACCACCGCCGCTATGCTGCTCGGGGAAATGCCCTGGTTTATCAACCTCGGGCTGGGCGCACTGACACTGGCTATTCTGCTGGGGATTATTGCCGGTAATACCGTTTACCCGCATATCAAGCCACAGTGCGAAGCCGGGGTGGGGTTTGCCAAACACTATTTTTTACGGGCGGGGATCATCCTGTACGGCTTCCGTCTGACATTTCAGCAGATTGCCGATGTCGGGATCAGCGGCGTGATTATTGATGCCGTGATGCTGACCAGCACCTTCCTGATCGCCATGTATATCGGCCGTAAATGGTTCGGGCTGGACAGAGAAACCGTCATTCTGATTGGTGCCGGTAGCAGTATCTGTGGTGCGGCAGCGGTGATGGCCACCGAGCCGGTGGTTAAAGCCCCGGCAAGTAAAGTGGCGGTTGCGGTCTCCACCGTGGTGATTTTCGGCACCATCGGTATCTTCCTGTACCCGTGGCTGTTCCATCTCAATGCCGCGCTGGGCTGGCTGCCGTTCACCGACATGAGTTTCGGGGTGTATGCCGGGTCTTCCGTGCATGAAGTGGCTCAGGTGGTGGCGATTGGTCACACCATCAGCCCGGATGCGGAAAACAGCGCCGTGATCAGTAAAATGATCCGCGTGATGATGCTGGCGCCGTTCCTTCTGATCCTGTCTCAGTATCTGAGCCGTCAGAAAAGCAGTGCCGGGGGCGCGGCGAAGGAAAAATCCAAAATCACTATCCCGTGGTTTGCCGTCTTCTTTATTCTGGTGGCCGGATTTAACTCCTTCCATCTGATCCCGGAAATTATTGTCCGCCAGATTATTGTGCTCGATACCATTCTGCTGGCGATGGCAATGGTGGCACTCGGCCTGACCACTCACGTCAGTGCTATCCGCCAGGCCGGTATCAAGCCGATGCTGATGGCGCTGGTGCTGTTCGGCTGGCTGATTGGCGGCGGTGCGGCAATTAACCTGCTTATCCCGCTGATCACCGGTTGATCCTGCCCTTCTTTCTGTGATATCCCGGTTGTGCGGCCGGGATATCCTGTCACTGCATTCTCCGGTTCCTTATGCCATAATCGGCACAAAGAAGGAGAAAAACCAATGAAATATGTCGGAGCACACGTCAGCGCCGCCGGTGGTGTTGATCAGGCAGTTATCCGTGCGCATGAACTGGGCGCCACAGCCTTTGCCCTGTTCACCAAAAATCAGCGCCAGTGGAAAGCTGCCCCCCTGCCGGAAAACGTCATCGCGGCCTTTAAGGCCAACTGCAAAAAATACGGCTACGGCCACGGGCAGATCCTGCCCCACGACAGCTATTTGATTAACCTCGGCCATCCGGAAACGGAAGCACTGGAAAAATCCCGCGAGGCATTTCTTGATGAATTGCAGCGCTGCGAACAGCTCGGGATCGACCGTCTGAATTTCCATCCCGGCAGCCACCTCAATAAGATTGAGGAAAAGGCTTGTCTGGCGCGGATCGCGGAATCCATTAATATTGCGCTGGATAAAACCAGCGGTGTGATTGCCGTGATTGAAAATACCGCCGGACAGGGAAGCAACCTCGGGTTCCGCTTTGAGCAACTGGCCGCCATTATTGAGGGCGTGGAGGATAAATCCCGCGTTGGTGTCTGTATCGATACCTGCCACGCGTTTGCCGCCGGGTATGATCTGCGGACACCGGAAACCTGCAAAGCCACGTTTGCGGATTTTGAAAGCATTGTCGGGTTTGAGTATCTGAAGGGCATGCACCTGAATGATGCAAAAAGTGAGTTCGCCAGCCGCGTTGACCGTCACGATAGTCTCGGTCAGGGTAAAATCGGCAATGCGCCGTTTGAGTTTATTATGAAAGATAAACGGTTCGACGGCATCCCGATGGTACTGGAAACCGTGAATCCGGATATCTGGGCGCAGGAAATTGCCTGGCTGAAATCGCTGGAAAAATAACCCGGGTTATACCACCGGGCTGAGTTTAATTTTTGCCATCATTGCCGCCAGTTCGGCGCGGTCACGGACACCGACACCGGGCTGGCTCACTGCCAGTGCAGACACCGCTGTCGCCATCCGCAGCGTGTGTTCGCTGCTCTGGCTCATCAGCAGGCCGTATACCAGGCCGCCGACCATTGAATCCCCTGCCCCGACGGTGCTCACCACCTCGCAATGCGGCGGCAGTGCACGCCAGGCACCGGAGGCATTCACCCACAGCGCCCCTTCCTGCCCCAGCGAAATCACCACATGGGCAATGCCTTTGTCCCGCAGGGCATGGGCGGCGTTAATCACATCCTTCAGTTCCGGCAGCGGTTTACCCGCCCAGATCTCAAGTTCATGACGGTTGGGCTTCACCAGCCACGGCGTGGCTTTCAGACCGGCCACCAGCGCCTCACGGCTGCTGTCAAAAATAATGCACGGACACAGCTGGCGCAGGCGGCTCATCCAGGTGGTGAACCACGCCGGATCCACACCTTCCGGCAGGCTGCCGCTGACCACCACCATATCGAACTGCCCGAGCCAGGTCAGTGAATCGGCCATAAACTTCTGCCATTCGCTCTCGGTGATACGGAAACCGGAGAAATTCAGATCCGTCACCGAGCCGCTGTTTTCGGTCAGTTTCACGTTGATCCGGGTGCGCCCCGGGATCACATGGAAGCGGTTTGCCAGCCCGTTTTCACTGAAAAAATGCTGAAATTCTTCCTGATTATCTTTCCCCAGAAAGCCGCTGACAGTTACATCCACCCCGAGGTCGCGCAGAACTTTGGCGACATTAATGCCTTTTCCCGCAGGATGTAACCCAACCGTTCTGACACGGTTCACCTCGCCCGGGACAAGGGACGGACACATTCCCACAAGGTCATAGGCCGGATTTAAGGTAATTGTGGCTACTCGACGGGTCATCAGCCGGGTGCTCCCTCTGTTATTTTTGGCTAACGGGTTATAATCATTAGTAATATAATGCAGCATGATACAACAGCTGCTTTTGAATCGTTTCAGTTATAACACAGACAGGCAGATATTCTATGCTCTGAATCATTCATTTTGCAGGAAGATATTGTCAAAAACAGACAGGCTGTCACTCCGGCGCACGGAAGTGTACCATAGCGCCCGCAATCTGATTAAAAAGAAGGAAAAAATAATGTCAGTCGTCGTTGGTACCGGGGTGGTTATTGTCAACAGCAAAGGTGAAGTGCTGCTGGGTAAACGCAGCGGCAAACATGCGCCATACTGGTCCATTTTCGGGGGACATGTTGATCCCGGTGAAACCTTTGAAGCCTGCGCTATCCGTGAAATTCAGGAAGAGATCGGCATTACCCTTACTGACCCGAAGGTTATCGGTCTGTGCAATAACCTGGAAACATACCGGGCGGAAGGCAAGCACACGGTATCAGTCTGCCTGCTGGCACACTATGACAGCGATACGCTGCCGGTGATCCGGGAGCCGGATAAATTTGACGGCATTATCTGGTGCTCTCCGGATAATCTGCCCGAACCGCATTTTGAAGCCAGCCGCAACGCCATTCATCTGTGGCAGACCAATCAGTTTTATCTGACAAAATAATCCGTTACATGCCGCACCTGACTACCGGGGCGGTAATTGCTCATTTATCATTCAATCACACACAATTACGCGGATTTATCAGTTTATCTGCTTTACAACCTTTTTTTGCCGCCGTATCATCAAGCTAGTACACGGAGCTGAGTAACCGGAGGATTTATTTAATGAGCAGCGACGCAATAACACAAACCAAACGCCCTTCCGTCCTGGGCGGTGCCATGATTATCGCCGGTACCGCTGTCGGTGCAGGCATGTTTTCCATCCCTGTAATGACAGCGGGTGTCTGGTTTACCGGCTCCGTTCTGCTGCTGATTTACACCTGGTTTTGTATGTATACCTCCGGGCTGATGATCCTCGAGGCAAACCTCAATTATCCGTCAGGCTCCAGCTTTCACACCATTACCAAAGATCTGCTGGGTAACGGCTGGTCAGTAATTAACGGGCTCTCCATCGCCTTTGTGCTCTATATTCTGACTTATGCATATATCTCGGCCGGTGGTTCGATGTTACAGGAGAACCTGGCAGCACGCGGACTCAATATCACCCCGGCGATGAGCGGGATTTTCTTTGCTGCCGTGGTGGCCGTGATTGTCTGGATTTCCACCAAAGCCGTTGACCGTCTGTGCACCATTTTAATCGGCGGGATGGTGATTGCATTTGTGATGTCCGCAGGCGGCATGATCACGGAAGTGAAAACCGCGGTATTATTTAACACACAGGACCCGGAAGCCCGCTATCTGCCGTATGCACTGGTAGCGCTGCCGTTCCTGCTGACCTCATTCGGCTTCCACGGTAACGTGCCGGGTCTGGTGAAATATTACCGTAATGACGCGAAATCCGTCGTGCGCAGTCTGCTTATCGGCTCCCTGATTTCACTGGTGATCTATATCTTATGGCAGCTGGCCGCCCAGGGTAACGTCCCGCGTGAAAACTTTAAGCAGGTTATCGCGGAAGGCGGCAATATCACCGCGCTGTTAAGCCAGATGAAAGCCGCTATCAACAGTGACACTACGGTGCAGTTACTCAATGCCTTCAGTTATATGGCGCTGGCCAGCTCCTTCCTCGGGGTGTCGCTGGGACTGTTTGACTACATCGCTGACTTCTTTAAGTTTAAGGATAACGGCACCGGACGCCTGAAATCCGCCGTGTTTACCTTTGTTCCGCCGGCGATTCTGGCAGTGCTGTACCCGGACGGGTTCCTGTATGCCATCGGTTATGCCGGGCTGGCAGCAACCATCTGGGCGGTGATTGTCCCGGCGCTGATGGCAAAAGCCACCCGCCGCCGCTTCCCGCAGGCAGCCTACCGTGTGCCGGGCGGCAATGCGATGATCATCTTTATCATTCTGTTCGGGCTTCTCAACGCCGTCACACATATTTTATCCATGATGGATCTCCTGCCGGTTTACCGCTGATTTCACCCGGATATCACACCCGCTGCATTTCTGCAGGCGGGTGTGATAATTTGGGCTTGCACATTGGAAAAACTGCGAGTAATTTTGTCGCCAATCGGCAGGCTTTAAGGCCTGCTTTACTATTGATGTTCATTATGTAACGGGACAAATTATGGCAAAAGCCAATGAAATTAAACGCGGAACCGCAGTGAGCTATAACGGCAAGCTGCTGATGGTCAAAGATATCGATGTCCAGACGCCAAGTGCCCGCGGGGCCAGCACCCTGTATAAAATGCGTTTTACTGATGTCCGTACCGGTCAGAAAGTGGAAGAGCGTTTTAAAGGCGATGATATTATTGAGACCATTACCTTAACCCGCCGCGCTGTTCAGCTCTCTTATGTTGATGGTGATGAGTATGTCTTTATGGATGATGAAGACTTCACGCCGTATCCGATGAAAAAAGATCAGATCGAAGAAGAACTGCTGTTTATTCCCGAGGAAGGTCTGCCGGGTATGCAGGTACTGACAATGGATGGCCAGGTGCTGGCGCTGGAGTTACCGCAGACTGTCGATATGGAAATCGTTGAAACCACCCCGGGCATCAAGGGTGCATCCGCCAGTGCACGGACCAAACCGGCAACCATGCCGACCGGGCTGGTGATTCAGGTGCCTGAATACCTGAGTAACGGTGAAAAAATCCGCATTCATATCGCGGAACGCCGTTATATGGGCCGCGCGGATTAATTCCCGCAGCCGGTAAAAACTGCCTGTTACCGGGTTACCGGTTTTCTGCACATTGCGGAGACCGGCTGACCCGCCGTCCTTTCCCCGTCCCTCAGAAATAATCCACCCGCAGATACGCTTCCCGGCGCTCTTCATTCAGCACCGAGTAAGACGTACGCCCCATTGACTGCGGCAGACGCCCCTGCACAAGTTCACCTTCAGCGATACTGTCCTGCACACTGGCAGGCTCTCCGTTGCGCAGGCAGCGATATTCAAATGACGGCTGACTGTTCTGCGGCTGTTCCGCCGCCGGGACACTGACCTCACAGGCGGCATTCACCACACTGCCGAACAGCAGAATCGTCCCTTCACTGACACCGGCTGCCGCACCCGGTGTGATAACTGACAAGCTTAACAACATACCACTGAAAATAGCCTTAAGATGATTCATCACAGGCACCTCACTGTTGTTTCGTCAGACTGACGACCAGCGTGTTAACGTTACCGCTGTATCTGTTATAACGCGCCGGACACAAAAAAAGAAGAGGAAACAGATATCGTGGTGTGATACGTCACACGATTTTTCCGGTTTCCTCTGAATGCATTAATTGTGATTCTCAGTCTGCATTAAAGATAACTGACAATAACCATCGCTATCAGCTTACTGTCATCCATCCAGTGAAGTTTTGCATCACCCATATTGGCCGGTATCAAATCAGAAACTGACCGGGTATTACGGGTAATAGTCTGGGTATTCAGCCGCTCTTTTTTCATCCCGGAGCGGTAACAGCGGGAACTGATGTCATTGGTCTGAAAGTCCATTGCACAAGGGCCTTCAACAATCGCACCATGAAAAATGATCACACCCGATGCTGTCTGGCCTTTACTTTCAGTTGCCGGAGCAAAACTGCTCATTAATAAGCCTGCAGCAGCGATAAAGAACTGTAGCTTTTTCATAACGTACCTCTTCAGATAAGTATTCACGGAGGCAATCCGTTACCGCCGGGATGAAAAATATTCGCTTATTCCTTATCGACAATAGGTCACTAATCTTTACTGCGCTATAACAAACAGCCGTATTTTTAGTACACCTTCAGCGTTATAATCTGAAATTCCTTATTTTATGATATGCATTCGGCTTTATTAACTACATCACTCTCTTCACTTATGATTATAGACGCCACCACGAAACCAACAACTTTTACATAAAAATAACATGCGTTATTTCCCTTTTTCTGTATAAACCCTTATCCGTATTTCTGTCAGACTATCCGGAACTATTTCCGTAATAATATTTTATTATCATCAGGTTTTGTCATGGCAGTACAACGCATCACACTTCCGCTTTTTATCAGCCTCGCCGGTATCATGCTGTTTCTTTCCTGGTACCTGCCGGTTGATCACGGCTGGTGGGCGCTACCTGACCATGCTGTTTTCCGTTTTTTCAATACCCCGCTCGCCGGTAATCATTCACTGGCTGTATTTATTGCGGTTATTAACAACCGGGCATTTGATCTGGCAGCACTCCTGCTGATGGGACTTATCTATTATGCGGCTTTCCGCAAACAGGACAGCGACGGTAAACGCCGTCTGGTAATGGCAGGTGTGGTGATGGTAATAAGTGCGGTACTGATTAATCAGGCCGGACAGGCAATTCCTTTTAACCGCCTCAGCCCGACACTGGAACTGGACGCTGTTCACCGTGTCAGCGATATCACCGGGATCTTTACAAAAGATGCCTCAAAAAGCAGTTTTCCGGGCGACCACGGGCTGATGCTGATCATTTTTGCCGCCTTTGTCTGGCGTTATGCCGGATTCCGTTATTTTGCGGCAGCAGTTTTGCTGACAATTATATTTTCTTTACCGCGGATAATGGCCGGTGCACACTGGTTCAGCGATATTATGGCCGGTTCGCTGTCACTGGCACTGATCACGGTTCCCTGGATTTTACTGACACCGCTGAGTGATCAGTGTGTAAATTTTCTGGTACGCCATATGCCCCGTTTATCCGATATTACAAAGAAAATTTCACATTAGTTAAACATATTTGACATCACATCCTGATTGTTTCGCTGACAAATTTAAGGTTTTGTAAATAACAGGTTTTTTCCCTCGCCATTTCCGGCACCTTTATGTAGTATCAATCCGTCCGATTATTAGGAATTGATTAATTTCACCGATAATTACGCCTTTACGGATGACTGATTAATTTTTCCTCAGTAATTGTTCATGGATATTAAACGTGCCGTTCCGCACGTTTTTAGAATAAACATATTGTGCACATACACAGATTTAATTAGTGTTGATATGTTTTGTTTTTTAAAGTGACGTTTGTCACATAAGGACTGCAAGGGAAAACTCACACATGGTCACATCTCAACCAATTCTGAGATATATCACCCGGATTGTTCCGGCATTGATTATCGCGGCGACATTGTCAGCATGCAGTACATCTCCAAATTCAGCCCGTCAAGTTCAATCTGAAACCCGTACAAACAGCTTTATCTTGCAAGCGTCTCAGGATGAATTCGAACAGTTAGTTAATAATGTTGATGTTAAATCCAAACTGATGTCTCAGTATGCCAGCTGGAAAGGCGTTGCTTACCGCCTCGGCGGCACCACCCGCTCCGGTATTGATTGCTCCGCATTTGTCCGTCAGACTTTCCTTGACCAGTTCGGTATGGAACTGCCGCGTTCAACCGCAGAGCAGCAGTCTGTCGGCACCAGCGTAAAACGCGCTAAATTACAGGCCGGCGACTTGGTGTTATTTAAAACCGGAAAACGTCAGCGCCATGTCGGTATTTATGTCGGCAATGACAAATTTGTCCATGCATCCACTTCAAACGGTGTTATCGTCTCAAACATGACGGATAAATACTGGAACAACCGTTATTACGACGGACGCCGTTTAATTAAATAATACATTCACTCCCTTGCAGTGTATTATTTAACAAGAAAAAGCTTCCTTTTCAGGAAGCTTTTTTTATGTCTGCATTTTATCAGAATCCGTCACACAGAACGGCAGTGTTACCTGTCAGAACGGGTAACGGGCAGAAATATTCTCCGCAATTGCCGCCCCTGCGGTTTTCAGGGCACACAGTGCGGTACTTTCATCATCACTGTGTAAAAACAGGCACGGCTCCCCTTCCCAGGTCAGGATCAGACTATCAATCTGTAATCCTTCCAGGTGCGACCGGATGGCGCACAGTGCATCGTATGTTGAATGGTGGCCGTGACTCAGTAATTTTAAACCGGTCAGGCTGTCTTCCCTGCTCTGCAAAGATTCCGGTAACGCCTCTAACCGGCGGCCGTCATCATGACCGGCAAGCCGGTAATGCTGTGGCAGGCGGGAAACAACTGAAAGCGCATTACTATTCACACTATTATCCTGTCTTACTGTGCCGGTGAATCATCTGAAATAAATTTTCCGACCCAATCCTTCGGAATTAACGAACATTCTGTGTTCACGGATGATGAAACGCCGGTGATTTACTCCCGATCCGGTAATAAAACACATTGTGCTCTTTCGCCGGATGTTAACATCATCAATCCAATTACCTCTATTTGTATACTGTTTTGTTAATTTTCTCAACTGATTTATTTTATATCATATAGCTTAAATTGAATGAAGAAGGATATAATTCCGCGCTGTAATGACCCGAATACCCGTAAATACGATGAAATATCAGTTAATTATATAATTAAGAGAAAGGCGTACGATATTATACGTTACTTTCTGCCGTGAAACAGAATTCACATTAGTGTAACTTTTCATGACTCAGATCAACCAAATGACGACTGAGTAGTTATCCGGAGTAATCATTCGACTATTACTGATATTCGGGAAATGACCGGCCCGGAGACACCCGGACCGGCAACAGGGAAAGGAAATCAGGCAAAACGCCGTGCGTACAGCACCAGAGAAGCGGCAATCAGAATACAGAGCGCCATCGCGCCGACCATCGGCCAGACCGTTGTCATGTTAAATGAAGCTACCACCGCACCGACACCCGCACCGATACCAAACCGCAGCACACCGGCCAGTGATGAGGCGGTACCGGCCATATGCGGATAATCATCCAGAATCACCGCCATGGCATTTGATGTGATCATGGCAATATTCCCCACATAGCAGGCCACACCTATCATCAGCGCCACAAAGCCGAGATCGGCGGATGCGGCCAGTACCAGCCAGCATCCGGCCAGCAACTGCACCACCAGCCCGGTGCGCAGCATATTCAGTGCGCCGAAACGGCGGACATAACGGCTGTTAATGGTGGTCATAATAAACAGGAAAACAATATTCAGCGCGAAGCAGTAACCAAATTCCAGCTCCGTCAGCCCGTAAAGCTGAATGTAAACGAATGACCCGGCGGATAAAAACGAAAACATCCCGGCAAATGAAAAACCGGATGCCACCATATAGCACAGTACCCGCTTCTGGCGGAACAGCGTGACAAACTGGCCGAGCATGATCCGCAGCCGGAACGGCTGACGCCGCTCTTTCGGCAGGGTTTCGCGGATAAAGAACAGCACCAGCAGTGCAGCGATCAGCGCGGCAATCATGATGGTCCAGAAAATCGCGTGCCAGCTGAACCAGAGCATCATCATACCGCCCATGATCGGTGCCAGCAGCGGTGCCACTGTCATTACCAGCACCACAAACGACATACTGCGGGAGAATTCATCTTTGGTGAACATATCGCGCATCAGGGCGTTGATCACCACACTTGCCGCAGCCGCTGCAAAGCCGTGCAGCCCGCGCATCCCGATAAAGGTGCCGATATCCTGAGACATCGCACACCCGGCGGAGGCCAGGGCGAAAATCAGTGTTCCCCCGAGGATCACCGGCTTGCGGCCGAGCGCATCCGCCATCGGACCGTATACCAGTTGCCCGGCGGCGAAACCGATCAGGTAACTGTTGAGTGTCATCTGGACATCGCCCTCAGTGACACCAAAGTCACGGGCGATGGTCGGCATGCTTGGCAGATACATATCGATAGCCAGAGGCATCAGCATCGATAACAGCCCCAGGATAAAAATCAGGCCGAAATGGGCCGAACGTTGCACTTGCACGCCTGTTACTCCGTATTGGATTCAGTAAAAAAGGTGTTCAGAGAACCGACTGAATTTCCTCATCAGTCAGCGGGCGGTATTCCCCCGGCGCCAGGCTGTCATCCAGCACAATGCCGCCGATACGCTCGCGGTGCAGTTCGTCCACATGGTTACCGGCAGCAGCAAACATACGTTTGACCTGGTGATAGCGCCCTTCGGAAATCGTCAGCCGCACATCCTGCGGGGTGATAATCTCGAGTTTTGCCGGTTTGGTCGGGTGCTGTTCGCCGTTAAGTAACACACCCTGCTCAAACAGCGCTGCGGTAGTGTCCGCCACCGGCTCCGCCAGGGTGACGCGGTAGGTTTTCTCGCAATGATGTTTCGGTGAGGTGATACGGTGCGACCACTGCCCGTCGTCAGTCATCAGCACAAGCCCGGTGGTATCAATATCCAGCCGTCCGGCGGCATGCAGTTTATGGGCAACCGGCTCATCGATAAAATAAAGAATAGTCGGGTTAACCGGGTCATCCGTTGAGCAGACATAGCCCTGCGGTTTATTCAGCATAAAGTAGCGCGGCCCGGTGACGTGTGTCATCACATTGCCGTCATACGCCACTTCGTTCTCCGCGCTGACTTTCAGTGCGCCGTTTTTCACGACCGCACCATCCACAGTCACCATCCCCGCACGCAGCTCTCTGGCCACAAGGTTCCGGCTGATACCCATCTGATGGGCAAGAAATTTATCTAATCGCATGAATGTCTCTTAAACCTGACGTGCCCGCAGCATGCTGCAGGCTGATAAGCAGATAAAATGAAAGAATTTTGTTTGATAATAACCACAGTAATCATTATAACAACAAACCGTCAACATCACAGCGCCTTTCTGACGGCGCTTCCGCTGTTTATCCGCCGTCATGCAGTCAATTGTCGCGCCCAAAGTGTGATATGCTGACGCCCTGATTTTGTCTGTTCCGCCGGAGTTTCTGTGACGTTTACCCTGCGACCTTATCAGCAGGAGGCTGTTGATGCCACCCTGCTCTATTTCCGCAAACACACCTCACCTGCGGTGATTGTTCTGCCCACCGGGGCAGGAAAAAGCCTGGTGATCGCCGAACTGGCGCGGCTGGCACACGGCCGTGTGCTGGTGCTGGCGCATGTCAAAGAGCTGGTAGAGCAGAATCACAGTAAATATCAGGCTTACGGGTTAGATGCCGGTATCTATTCCGCCGGATTATCACAAAAAGAGTCTTCACAAAAAGTCATTTTCGGCAGCGTGCAGTCTGTCGCCCGTAATACGGCGGACTTTGACGGCAAATTTTCCCTGCTGATTATTGATGAGTGCCATCGTATCAGCCTCAGCGAAGACAGTCAGTATCAGCAGGTGATACAGCATCTGCAGAAAAATAACCCGGCCCTGCGCATTCTCGGCCTGACAGCCACGCCGTACCGGCTGGGCAGCGGCTGGATCTATCAGTATCACTATCATGGCATGATCCGCGGCGATCATGAATGCTTCTTCCGTGATTGTATTTATGAACTGCCGCTGCGTTATATGGTCAGCCATCAGTATCTGGTGCCGCCGCAGCGGCTGGATATGCCGGTACTGCAATATGATTTCTCACAGGTACCGGTCAGCGCCGCCGGGATGTTTGACACGCAGGTGCTGGCGCGGGAAGTGAAAAAACAAAAGCGGATCACACCGCGTATTGTCCGCCAGATTATTGAGTATGCCGCCCCCCGTCAGGGCTGCATGATATTTGCCGCCACTGTGGAACATGCGGCTGAAATTGTATCACTGCTGCCGCCGGGCGAAGCGGCACTGGTCAGTGCGGATACCCCGTCAGCGGAGCGGGAAACGATTATCCGGAATTTCAAGGCGCGGGAGCTGCATTATCTGGTCAACGTTTCCGTGCTCACCACCGGGTTTGATGCCCCGCATGTGGATGTGATTGCCATTCTGCGCCCGACAGAGTCAGTCAGCCTCTACCAGCAAATCGCCGGCCGCGGGCTGCGCCTGTCTCCCGGAAAAACGGAGTGTCTGATCCTCGATTACGCCGGAAACCCGCATGACCTTTATATGCCGGAAGTCGGCAATCACAAACCGAACAGCAAAAGCCAGCCGGTGCAGGTATTCTGCCCGTTGTGCGGCTTTGCTAATCTGTTCTGGGGATTATGTACCGACGACGGGCATATCATCGAGCACTATGGCCGCCGCTGTCAGGGAATTATTGATGCGGATGATGAATCCGCCCGTCATCAGTGCGATTTCCGTTTCCGCTTTAAACTCTGCCCGTCCTGTAACGGGGAAAATGATATTGCCGCACGGCGCTGCTGCCACTGTGATGAAATCCTCAGTGACCCGGACGACTTGCTGAAAGCCGCACTGCGCCTGAAAGATGCCCTGGTGCTGCGCTGCGGCGGTATGGCGCTTTCTGCCGGACAGGATAACCGCGGTGAATGGCTGACCATAAACTATTACGATGAAGACGGCACCACTGTCAGCGAACGTTTCCGCCTGACCACCCCGGCACAGCGTTTTGTCTTTGAAAAACAGTTTCTGGCACAGCATCTGCGCGCACCCGGTGTGCCCTTTCAGTGGCAGGATGCAGAATCCGTGATCCGTCAGCAGGTGCTGCTGCGTTACCCGGATTTTGTTGTCTCACGCAAAAAAGAGAACTACTGGCAAATCCGCGAAAAAATCTTTGATTATCAGGGGCGATTCCGCAAATCTGACAGTCTGGCATAACCCTGAGTGCTGCTTTTTTGGTTTTATACCGGGTTTCGTTTGCCGTTTGTCCGCATTTTCGGTAAAATGCACGCCGCTTCACCACGGGTAACCCTGCTGAAGCCAAATACCGACTTTGCTGCTGGGTCGCCTGTAGCAAAGATTTTTTTTACTCTTGTTAAAGAGAAAAGTTATGTTAACTATCAATGCTGAATTACGTAAAGAGCAGGGTAAGGGTGCGAGCCGCCGCCTGCGTCGCGCAAACAAGTTCCCTGCTATCGTTTATGGTGGCAACCAGGAACCTGTTTCCATCGAACTGGACCACGACGTCCTGATCAACCAGGAAGCTAAACCAGAATTTTACGAAGTTCTGAACCTGGTTATCGATGGTAAAGAAACCAAAGTGAAAGTACAGGCTGTACAGCGTCATCCGTTCAAGCCAAAACTGACACACATCGATTTCCTGCGCGCTTAATTACGCCACCTATCGAGCTTTAATCGGGACGCCGAGTAAATAACGCCGCTTTTGCGGCGTTATTTATTTCTGCTCTCACTATCCTTTATTACCACGGCGCTGTAACTGATCCCGCAGATTCGGCGGTGTCCCTTTAATCGTCAGAGTATCCGTGGCCGCATCCCAGAAAATCCGCTCCCCCAGTAACATCGCATCAAAATTAATGGTCAGCCCGCCGCCGCTGCCGGCAAATTTTGTCAGCTGACGTAATGTGCTGCGATCGGCCGGGAACGAATCCTCCAGTCCGTACTCTTTTTGCTGAGTAAACTGCGCAAAACTCTGCTCACCCAGCGGCGGCAGTTCCGCAGACAGCTCTGTCAGCTGAATCTCTTCACCGCTCTGTAATTGCTCCGTGCAGTAATCAAACACCTGTTTGCGGTAAGACTGGCGCTCCTGTTTGTCCGCCTGTGCCTCCTCGCAGTAATCGTCCAGTGCCTGTAACAGGCCTTTGTTCTGGATTTTGGCATTAAAGCCTTCAGCGGCACCGAGGAAATCCATAAAGAAATCGGAAACTTTGCGCCCGACACGGCCTTTGAGGAAGGTCAGGTAACGGCTGGATTCCGGATTGGTTTCCCATTCGGTCAGGTCAATACGGGCGATAATATCCGCATGCGGAATATCCAGATAATGGGTGCTGTTAAGCTCCAGGCTCTCGTTGACCAGCATGCTCTGGCAGCTGTCGAGTACCGCCACCAGCAGATACTCCACCGCCAGATAGCGGTAATGGGCAAATAACACCACGCCGCCCTGGGCAAACGGGTATTTTGCCAGCTCATCCTTCAGGCGGACGGTTGCCGCACGGGTAAAAGCGTGAAACTCTTCCTCGCCCTGCCGCTGCAGACGCAGCGCCTCTGACAGCTCACTCTCTTCATTAAACACACCGTACGCTTTGCTTTTCGCGCTGTAGACCCGGTGCAGCTCAGCCATCATTTCCTCAACAATGGCGGTTTTTTCCAGTGGTGTGTCCCGCAGCACTACTTCCAGTGTCTGTTCATCGCGTTTAATCAATTGATGCAACGCAATCTGAATGATATCCAGACTCATCTTTTACTCCTTCGGCCTCGTTTGCGCGTATTCAAACACCGTTGTAATCTGTGCGCAAGTCACAATCACAGGAGAATGCGACAAGACAGGATAATCAGCGGCGTGCATACTGAAAATGGCGTATTCCCTGCGTAACCGGATCCATAATTGAAATAATTTTCCGCAAAAAGCAGAAATACGGCCGCTCATCAGTTATGATATAGAGCTTTGTACAATCAGGATATCTACGTTTATGCCGCAATCATCCCGCTACAGTGATGAACACGTTGAAAAGTTACTGGCTGAGCTGGTCAGTGTGCTGGAAAAAAACCGGACACCGACCGACCTTTCTCTTATGGTGTTAGGAAATATGGTGACCAATCTCATCAATACCAGTGTTGCGCCGTCACAACGCGCTCATATTGCTGAATCCTTCGCCCGCGCCCTGCAATCTTCCGTCAGTGAAGATAAAGCGCACTGACCGCATTCCGGCTGACGACGAAATTCTATGGTAACGTATCGTCCGAAATACGGTGACAAAGTTTCCCAGATGATTAGCTGGGGACACTGGTTCACCCTGTTTAATATCCTGCTGAGTCTTGCACTCAGCAGCCGTTACCTGTTTATTTCTGACTGGCCGGACACGCTGATTGGCCGCATTTACGCCATCACCAGCTGGCTGGGACATTTCAGTTTCCTGGCATTCGCCCTCTATCTGCTGATTGTGTTCCCGCTCACCTTTGTGGTGATGTCACAACGGCTTCTGCGCTTTTTATCCGCTGCCCTCGGTACGGCCGGGCTGACACTGCTGCTGTTTGATATCGGCATCTATGAACAGTTCCGCCTGCATTTAAATCCGGTGGTGTGGGATTTAGTCGTGAACCCTGAACAGGGGGAAATGGCGCGGCGCTGGCAGTTTATCTTTATTGCGATCCCGGTTATCTTCCTGATCGAAATGCTGTTCGGCACCTGGAGCTGGCAAAAACTGCGCAGCCTGAACCGGCAAAAATTCGGTAAACCTGTTGCGGTGGTATTTATCACCGCCTTTATTACCTCTCATATTATGTATATCTGGGCGGATGCCAATTTCTACCGCCCGGTGACGATGCAGCGCTATAACCTGCCGGTCTCTTACCCGATGACCGCCCGCAAATTCCTGGAGCGTCACGGCCTGCTCGACAGCACCAGTTATGAGCAGCAACTGCTTCTGCACGGCGACCCGACCGCCCAGGGTGTTGAGTACCCGATCAACAAACTGACCTATGCAGACAATGGCAGCGGCTACAATTTGCTGCTTATCACCCTCACCTCACTGAGCCGGGAAGATATTGATAAGGCAATGCCGAACCTGAACCGGTTTGCAGAGGAAAGCACGCAATTCACACAGCACTACAGCAGTGAAATTAATCCGGAACGGGCACAGTTCGGGCTCTATTACGGCATCTCAGGTACCTATTATGACGGTATTCTCAACGGACGCATTCCGTCCGCACTGATGACGGCGCTGAGTGCACAGAATTATCAGTCAGGGTTCTTCTCCACAGAACACTTTGCCTCCCCGCTCTTCCGCTATGCCCTGCTGGCGGATTACAGCCTGCCGCCGCTGCGTGACGGACAGGACAATAACAGAACAGCTACCGCCTCTGCGGATGTGGCAGATCGCTGGTCACTCTGGCTGAAACAGACCCGCAAAGATCAGCCGTGGTTTGCACTAATTAACCTCAGCACACCATTACCGGATGGTCATTCCGCCCCGGATATGACAGATATTGATAACACGCTGGGCACACTGATTCAGGATATCCGTGCGCGCGGTGAGTGGGATAAAACAGTGATTGTCATCACCGCCGGTGCTGGTCACAGCATGACCAAATTACAGGATAACTGGGTCACCGACGGCAAATTTAACCGCGACCAGTTACGCGTGCCGTTGATTATTCACTGGCCGGATACCCCGGCACAAACCATCAGCAAACTGACCGCACATCCGGATATTATGGCTACCCTGATGCAGAGACTGCTGCACGTCAGCAATCCGCCGGGAGAATACACTCAGGGTGATGATCTGTTCACTACCACGCGGCGTAAACCTCGGATATTCACCGGCGATAACAGCAATCTGGTCATTATCAAGCCGGATTCCGCATCACTGCTGACCGCTCAGGGTAAATACCAGCGCTTTGATGAGAATAATGAGAAGATCCGCAACGCCAAGCCGGATATGGCGGAATTACTCCAGGTTCTGACAGAGCAGAAACGCTTTATCGATACCCACTGAGCCCGGGATAAAAAAAGCGCAACTGATACAGTAGCGTCTTGCTTTAACCAAACAAAACAGTAGTATAGATAACATTCGGCATGTAGCGCAGCCTGGTAGCGCACCGTCATGGGGTGTCGGGGGTCGCAGGTTCAAATCCTGTCATGCCGACCAGCATTTTTATAAAAAAACCAACCTCTTATGGTTGGTTTTTTTTGTGCCTGTAATTCGAAAATCATCACACCTTAAGCATTTTCACCGTTTCATCGATATCTATCTCATCTTCTGAGAAAATCAGGGTGGTGCCGTGCTGTGTGGTGATCGCCAGTTTTCTGAGTGTGCGCATTTCGGCCGGGCCGGCGGATTTTGGTTTGATGTTGTTCATCAGTACGCCGACAGACAGGACTGCATTCTCTTTATCAATCCCGGTATCTGCCGCTTCTTCCTCACTGTAAACCACGAAGGACTTAATGGCCGTCAGCTTAATACGCTCACCGGCGATAAAAACATATTTGCTTTCCGGCACTACTTTTACCGCATAGGCTGACAACCCTTTATTATTGGTGCCGGGCTCAAATGTCACGGCGGCATTTTTCTTAATCAGGTCAGGATTGGCGACCTTAACCACATGAAAATAACGGTTATCCCCGTTCTCATCTTTGATAAACCCAAAACCTTTATCTTCAAACCATGTTGTGATTGTTCCGTTCATCGCCGTTACCACCTGCTTAATCATCTGTTGCTGAGTCATTACAGCGCGCAGTATAAAGGACAATGCCCGCGCAGACCACGCCTTTGGCTGAGATCCGGCGTAATCTTCAGGCACCCTCTTACCTGCCAACCGAAATTCCGGTTAAATAATAGCCTGACACCATAATTTACTGTTATCATCAAAATATGATTAGATATTAATATTATTAACTAACTATATTCCGGTAATCGAGATGTCCTGCAAACGTAAAATTCCGCTCGGAGAAAACGTGCTGGATGCAGCACAAAAGCGGATTGAATGGCTGTTTGATACTTTTGAACAAATCACCCTTTCCTTTTCCGGCGGCAAAGACTCCACCGTTCTTTTTCATCTGGTTGCAGCAGAGGCCAGAAGACGGCACCGGAAATTCAATGTCATGTTTCTCGACTGGGAAGTACAGTATTCCGCTACTATCAGCCATGTTGCTGCCATGAAATCACTCTATGCCGACTGTACTCAGCGGTTTTACTGGATAGCGCTGCCTGTCACCACCGAAAGTGGTATTTCCCAGTATGAACCGGCCTGGACGGCCTGGGAACCCGGTAAAAAATGGGTCCGGCAACCACCGGAAGATGCCATTACTGACCCTGATTTCTTTCCCTTCTATCATCCGGGGATTATTTTTGAAGATTTTACTCCCTCATTTAATCAGTGGATCACCGGAGATCATCACAGCTCTGTCATACTGCTGGGGATCCGCGCCGATGAATCATTAAACCGGTTTCTCGCCATCAGTAATAACCGGAAACTGCGTTATGCCGATGATATCCCGTGGACAACCGCATCACCGGAAGGATTCTATTATATGGGTTACCCGATTTATGACTGGCATGTGAAAGATATCTGGACTTATATTTCCCGCAGCAGACTTCCTTACAATACGATTTATGATCTGATGCATCAGGCCGGTGTCAGTCTCAGTAAAATGCGGATCTGTGAACCCTTCGGCCCGGAACAGCGCAGAGGGTTGTGGCTGTATCATGTCCTGGAGCCGGAAACATGGAGCCTTGCCTGTGCGCGGGTCAGTGGTGCGGATGCCGGTATGTTGTACACACGACCCGGAAATAAAGCCGGTTTTTTCGGTTCCCGCCAAATCAGCAAGCCTGCCGGTCATACCTGGAAATCCTACGCCCGTTTTTTACTGGCCAGCCTGCCGGAAAAAACCGCAGAACACTACCGGAACAAAATTGCGGTCTATCTGCACTGGTATGCAGAGCGGGATTATCCGGACGGGATCCCGGATGAACAATCCGGTGATACAGGCAGTAAAGATATTCCGTCCTGGCGACGGATCTGCAAAACCCTTTTACGTAATGATTTCTGGTGCCGCTCACTGGCATTCAGCCCGACCAAATCTCATTGCTACGACAAGTATTGCAGGCGCATACAGGCAAAACGCAAAGACTGGCAACTGATATAGCAGACGGATAACATAAATATGAAAACAGTACTCTCTTTACTGGAAAACTATCTGAACGGACTGGATAATGAAGAACAAACAATTGAGGCACTCAACCGGATAAAACTTTTTTTACATCAGCGCAGTCCGTTTAAAGATGAACCGGTCGATTGTGTGCTGTGGGTAAAGCGGGCACAGGTGACCGCAAATGATTATAATCCGAACGTGATGTCACCCTCGGAGAAAAAATTGCTGGAAACGTCTCTGACCAAAGACGGTTATACCCAGCCGGTTGTTGTGCTGCCATCTCCGCACGACCGCTCAGACTTGCAGGTGGTTGATGGCTATCATCGTTATTTATTAAGCCGGAAAAATGCACTGAAAAAACGACTTAACGGATACCTGCCGGTAACGCTGCTCGATACGGAAAATCACGGAGTTGCTGAACAGATGGCCGTTACTATCCGCCATAACCGGGCCCGCGGACAGCATCAGGTTACCGCGATGTCAGATATTGTCCGGGACTTATCACGACTGGGCTGGAGCGATGAAAGAATCGGAGAGGAACTGGGAATGTCGCCGGATGAAGTATTACGGCTTAAGCAAATCAGCGGTCTGGCTGAACTATTTTCTGAGCGGGAATTTTCTGAAGCCTGGACAGTAAAATAAATCATTCCGCTGTTATCCGGTCCGGATGCGGTTTACCGGGATATCTGCGGATAAAAAAACAGATTATGGCAATATAGTTACCCCCTGCTGACGGAGATCATTTTGCTGAGATATTCCCTGCTTTTGCTTTTAATAACGATGTCTGCCGCACAGGCAAAAATTGATATTACAGCTATCGGACAGTGTAAATACAGCGGGCAGTTAACCCCTGAAGATATTGCCGGACAGCCCGGCGACGGTGAAATTCATCTTATTTACCGGACAGACACCACGGGAAGAGCCTATCCGGTAAAAATAACCAAAAATACAGAAAACACACTGACAAATTTGCGCCCCGTAATCTGATGGTTTAATATTTATCTGCATCACCCGGGTGCCGTCCGAAAAATAGTTATGCTGTAACCCCGACGGGAACGCCAGTTGCCATAACCGCATGATGGCCGAGTCCTGACAATATTTCCCTGTCAGAATGCCCTGCATTTTATTTACCGATTTTTCTTCTCTGAATAATTCCGGCGGCAGACCAGTAACCTGATAATTCAGGATAATCACGTTATCTTTCCGGGTGACTTCTGTCAGAACGGTGAAAGGATCAACCCGGTGCGGCAGCAGCTGACTCTCATTTTTAATGATCATCGCCTGAAGTGTGTCGTACTCTTCCGGTGATTTTGTCCCTGTCAAAAATACATATCAAATAACATTTTGGTGCTGATCCCGGCAGAGACCAGAATAATCATCGGTTTTATGACTTTCAGCCCGGAGCTCAGTACCACACCGGCCCCCAGCCGCGCCCCGATAGCTTGTCCGGCAAACATCAGTAATCCCAGCGACCACATCATTTTACCGCCTGCGATAAAAAAGATAACGGACGAGGTATTGGAGGCCAGGTTCAGGAAATTGGAGTGAATTTGTGCTTTATCTATCCGGTATCCTAACAGCAGCATATAACTGATGGTATAAAATGTCCCGGCACCGGCACCTAAGAATCCGTCATAAAACCCGACACCGCCGCCGCAGATAAATGAAAACAGGAAAAAAGAAACACGCTGTTTTTCTTTGGATTTAGTGATATCGGGTGCAAAAATAAAGTACAGCGTGACACTGATAATTAATCCCGGCAGTAATTTTTTCAGAAAAGTCGGATCAATAAACTGCACAAAAATCGTGCCGGATGCGGCACCGAAGAATGTCGCAATAAATACCCATTTATTATTCTTTAAATCAATCCGCCCCTGACGCAAGAAATAAATACCGGATGTTAATGAACTGCCCAGTGCCTGCATCTTATTTGTTGCCAGTGCGTTAGCAGGCGGTAACCCGGAAATCAGCAGTGCGGTAATCGACAGAAAACCACCACCGCCTGACACCACGTTGATAAATCCGGCGGCCACGGCGACAAAAAACATGACAATAAGAAATGTTATGCTCATGGAAAGACACTTTAAATGGCAGGGATATTCAGTATATAAAAAGCACGTATCCGAAAAAGTGATGCCGCCCCTGCTGCCGGATATTTGGTATAATAAAATGTCATCTTTCTGAACAGGATACTGGTATGTTGCGCTATGGTATTCGCATTACTCATATTTTCCGGCACGCCTTTCACTCGCGTCCGCGTTTTATTATCTCTCTGATGGTCGCGTTTGTGACTTTTTTTGCTCTGCTGCCCGTACAGAGTGCACTGATGTGCCTGATCCTCAGCTGGAATGCCTTCTCCTGGGTGTATTTGCTGTTTCTTTTTGAGCGGATCATTAATAAGAAAGTAAAAGATATCCGTAAACTGACTAAAATTGAGGATGAAAGCGCCCGCATGGTGATGTTTTTCCTGCTGGCCGGGTGTTGTGTCAGTTTACTGGTGCTCTTTTTTGCCCTCGGCGGGCACGGTAATCTGACAGGTAATGATAAAGCTTTCCAATATATTCTGACCGCATCCACATTAGTGTCTTCCTGGCTGTTATTACCGGCCGGATTTACCATGCACTATGCGCACCTTTATTACACCAACCCGCAACAGGAAAAACCGTGGTTATTATTTCCGGACAGACCGGCTGAACCCACTTACTCTGATTTTATGTATTTCTCATTTACGATTGCCGTCGCCTCACAGACTGCCGATGTCGAAATCGCATCCTCCCCGATGCGCCGCGCGGTATTAATGCAATCCGTCGTCTCTTTTGTTTTTAATATGGCGATACTGGGATTATGTATTAATATCTCCGCCGGTTTATTTTAAACGGAGTGGCGGATGGAAACATTACTGACACACTGGATTACAGAATACGGCTATTGGGCAACCTTTTTCGGTACCATGATCGAAGGGGAAACCGCTGCATTTTTGTCCGGCATTGCTGCACACCATCAGTTATTATCCTATCCGAAAGTGATGCTGGTGGCCGCACTGGGCGGAATTATCAGTGACAATGTTCTGTTTTTTACCGGTTATTTTGCCGGAAACCGGATCCTTCCCCGCATTCATAAACATGCGGATAAAATAGCCCGTCTGCAACGGATAATTCACCGCCGTGAAAGCCTGATTATTATCGGAATACGTTTCGCTTACGGATTAAGGACTATCGGCCCCGTTATTATCGGCGCCGCCGGTATTAATCCGCTGAAATTTTTTGTGCTGAATATTCTCGGCGGAGCACTATGGGGAAGCGTTATTGTCTCTGCGGGGTATTTTATCAGCGCGGCAATCCTTGCCCTGCCGCTGCATACTTACCTTGCCTGGTTCCTTATCCTCGCGGCGGTTGCCGGTCTGTTTGTGCTGATAAGAAAGCATAAATTCACGCTGTAAACTGCGGAACAAACCCGCCCGTCAGCCACTATTCCGGCTTGCGGGCGCTGAGCAGAAAGATCATCGGCCGTTCTTTTTCTTCATCCAGTGCCGGGTTGGCGGCAATCTGTGCCGCTGACGGTCCCCACTCATTCATGGCGGTGATTTCAAAACCGGCTGTAATCAGTGCATTTATCCAGGTGGATAATTTCCGGTGCTGCTTTTCCACACCGTCGGCAAACCAGTTGCTGATCCTGACGCCTTCCTGCTGATACTGATTGACCGGCCAGGCTTTATTACCTGCACTATCCGTACACCAGTTCTGAATGACGGGAGCTGTGTAGATCGGGTGTTCTGCGGAAAAAATCAGACTGCCGCCCGCGACCAGCGCCTGAAACAGCGTGGCAAACAGTGCCGGGATATCACGCAGATAATGCAGTGCCAGTGAGCTGTAAATCACATCACTTTGTGCCGCCGGTAATTGCAGTGTCTCGAGATCAGCACGCAGCCAGGTAATATCCGGATCCGTGGTCATCGATGCGGCTTTCGCCAGCATTTTCTCTGACAGATCAAAACCGGTCACCCGGGCAGCGCCCTGCTCTTTTGCCCAGCGGCAGAACCAGCCATACCCGCACCCCAGGTCGATCACTGACTTCCCGGCCAGTGACGGCAGCAATGTCTGCATGGCAGTCCACTCCGGCGCGCCGTCCAGTCCTTCTGCTGAGCGGGGCAGCGTGGCATAACCGGCAAAGAAATCAGGATTATCATAAATATTCTGAGACATAACTTACTCCTTAAATAACGAGCAAATTATATTCATAGTTTGCCGGTTTCCGCCACGATTCTGTTCTGCAGGCATAAAAAAACCTCACCAGAGTGAGGTTTTTAAAATCTGTTACTGACAGCGGTGATTACAGAGCAACCACGTTAGCTGCAGCTGGGCCTTTCATACCATTTTCGATGGTGAAAGAAACCTGCTGGCCTTCTGCCAGAGATTTGAAGCTGTCGCTCTGGATTGCAGAGAAGTGAACGAACACGTCTTTGCTGCCGTCAGCAGGAGTGATAAAGCCAAAACCTTTATCATCGTTAAACCATTTTACAGTACCGGTAATTGTTGCGGACATATGAATTTCCTTTAAATTGATTTTGTTGCCATAAGGCATATAAGCGGTTTGATTACGTTTTTACTTATGGGAACTATCAGAAGGAATTCGCTATGAAGTGGTATCTTGGATAACGCTTGACGGAGAACAACTTAAAATCGGACTGACATAAATAGGTCTGTACTTCCAAACCAATGCCAATATTAAGCCATATATTTTGTTATCCGGCAAGCTCTTTTTGATTCACCTCAAACTACCACACCGGCAAATGGTATCAGTTTGCCAGCCCCATATAGCCGTGGATCCCCATATAAAGCCCGACCAGCGCTATCAGCGCCGCCGAAAAGTACGGTGCTTTTTTGGCAATATCACCCAGCCCCTGCCAGCGGCGGCTGACCTGGCGCAACCCCACCGCGGTTACCACACCGACTGTGACCAGTGTCAGTGCCAACCCGATACTGAAACTGAGCACCATGGTTGCCCCCAGGGTAAAAGCTTTCAGCTGCAGACAGATAAGCAAAACAGTAATCGCAGCCGGACACGGAATTAACCCGCCGGTCAGGCCGAACAGTAACACCTGGCTGTTGGTGGCTTTGCCGCCGGTAAACCGGGTTTTGATTTCATGCGCATGTGCTCTGGCATGCGCATCCTGATATTCGTCATCATGGTGGTCATGGTGATCATGGTGATGCTCTGCATGATGGTGATGGTGATGATGATCGTGGTCATGTTCATGGCTGTGATGATGATCATGCTCATGATGATGGTCACTGTGTGTATGGCTTTCCTGCTGCATTTCTGTCAGCCAGTTTTTTTCACCGCGGTATGTCCGCATAAACATCCAGAACGCGGTTGCCAGAATAATCACCGCCGACACCATTTGTAACCACGGCTCTACGGCTTCCGGCGTGAACCGGGTACTGATATACATCCCCCCGAGGGCAATCAGCCAGACTATCAGAGTATGCGACAACGTCGCCGCCAGTCCCAGCATTACTGCCTGTCTGACCGTCCCTTTCACCGCAATAATAAAAGCCGCCATCATGGTTTTTGAGTGACCCGGCTCCAGGCCGTGCAGCGCACCCAGTGCAATCGCGCCCGGGATAAAAAACCAGGCATTTCCCTGCTGCAGTAAAGAGGCAAAATCGGTCATGACGTGTGATCCCTGTTTTCAGAATGAAGAAAGCGTGAATTGAGTATACTCCCCCCCAGTATAATTACACTACCTCTTTGTATCACGAAGATGCTACTATTTTGCCCGTCACTTTCTTTTCACCTTATTTCACGGGGTTGCCATGTCACATACCATCAGGGACAGACAGAAACTTCAGAACCGCGCCAGTAAAATTCAGGGGCAGGTCAACTCACTGAAAAAAATGCTCGATGAACCGCATGAGTGCTCCGCCGTACTGCAACAGATTGCGGCTATCCGGGGCGCGGTAAACGGATTAATGCGGGAAGTGATTAAAGGCCACCTGATTGAACACGTAGTTCATGAGGAAGATGAGGAAAAACGTCAGGGTGATCTGGATATTGTCCTGAAGGTGCTGGATTCTTATATTAAGTAAAGAAAAATTAAGCCGGTGTTGTAAAAATCTCCGACGCCGGTCCTGTAAGTGTTGAATATCCTTTTCTGATATAAAAATATTCCCCCTGTATATCTCAGAAACTCACTGAGCCCCCTTTTATTCAGCTCCTGCAACAGAGACTGAAAATAAAGAATGCTGTTAATAATCAGTTAATTTACAGCGTCTGAAATAATCTATGATAAAACGATATTTTCTTTTATTTCACTACTGAAAAGGCTGTTATGACTATAAAACGGATTAATCCGCCCTCACTGTTTAATTCCCTGCAATACGGTTTCAGTCAGGTCGTGGAAACAACCGGCACCCGGCAGTTATTTCTGTCAGGACAGGTCGGCGTTGATCATAATGAAGTGACAATCGCAGGCGGTATGCGGGAACAAGCCGCACAATCGGTGAACAATATTGCCCGTGCCCTCGCGGCAGCCGGCGGTTCTCTGTCTGATGTGGTTATGCTGCGGATTTATATCCGTGCCGGTGCGGATTCACACGATGAACAAATGGCAATTGCGGATGTGCTGAAAGAAAAATTTGCAGATAATGCCCCCGCCTCATCATGGATTATTGTCAGCGGATTATCGCTGCCCGAATGGCTGATTGAAATCGAAGCTCACGCCGTGCTGCCGTAACCGGAAGGCGCTGTACAGCGCCTGATTTGCATGATATTGATTACGTGAATATTAAAAAATAAAATAAAAATACTGAGAATGTCACCATGCAAGCCGCCACCCGTTCCACCATTGCACTGCTCGCTTCCTCATTCTTAATTACTATCGGACGGGGTGCCACTATCCCGTTTATGGCGATTTATCTCAGCCGTCAGTATGACATGGCGGTGGATCAGGTCGGGGTGGCACTGACGGTCGCACTGACAACCGGCGTGTTATTCAGCCTCGGCTTCGGCATCATTGCGGATAAATTTGATAAAAAACGCTACATGCTGATGGCAATTCTGGTTTATATCGCCGGATTTATCGCTATTCCGCTGACTCATAATATCGCGCTCGTCGTTGTCTTCTTTTCACTCATTAACTGCGCCTACTCCGTTTTTGCTACGGTGCTGAAAGCCTATTTCGCCGATACACTGCCACCGGCGCGCAAAACCAAAGTCTTTTCCCTGAACTATACCTTCGTCAATATGGGCTGGACTGTCGGGCCGCCGATTGGTACCGGCCTGCTGATGTACAGCGCGGATCTGCCGTTCTGGCTGGCGGCCTGCACCGCCTCATTCCCGATATTCTTTATTCAGCGTTTTGTCCGCAGCGTGCCGCCTTCTGCCTCCGGCAGCAACAGTACCACCTGGCAGCCTTCTGTCATGCTGCATGATAAAGCCCTGCTCTGGTTCACATTATCCGCCTTTCTGGGATCGCTGGTGTTTGGTTCGTTTTCCGCCTGTATTTCCCAGTATGTCCTGACGGTGGCAGATACCACACTGGCAGAAAAAGTGATTGGTGTGGTACTGCCGGTCAATGCTGCAGTAGTGGTTTCACTGCAATATATGGTCGGCCGCCGGATCAGCACAGACAATCTGCAAAAGCTGATGACACTCGGTACACTCTTTTTTATGGCCGGACTGGCCGGATTTATGATGTCAGGCAGCAACCTTGTGTTCTGGGGAATTGCCGCCTTTGTTTTTACCCTCGGTGAACTGATTTATGCGCCGGGTGAATATATGCTGATCGACAACATTGCGCCGGACGGCATGAAATCCAGCTACTTTTCCGCTCAATCCCTCGGCTGGCTCGGCGGTGCCTTTAACCCGCTGATGACCGGCGGTGTGCTGACCTATTTCCCGCCAAATACCCTGTGGCTGCTGCTGATTGGTGTTTCCGCCTGCGCCTGGCTGTGTATGATGCGCGGCCTGAAGATCAGCAGAAACAGGCTCATTCATCAGTGAATATTTGATTCACTTATCATTAATTAATAATACTTCATATTCCGATACGGTAATTTTCTGCTGCTGAGCTATCCTCCCTCTATTGTTTAGTTTTATTTAACATAGAGAGTGCTGTATGCCGCATCAGGCACTCTGACCAGCCCTGTTATTCATGTCAGAAAGGAGTTACCGCTATGTCTTATACTGAACCGGATTTGATGAGTCCGGCGGAAGAGCAATCTGTCATCCGTATCCTGAATGTGACTCTCGGGCTGGCGCTGCCCGGTTGTCTGCGGGTTGCGGCAGAGCTGAATATTGCCGACCATCTGGCTGACCGGCCGCTCTCTGTTACCGCACTGGCAGAACGCACCGGCTCGGATCCGGATAACCTGCGCCGCATTCTGCGGATGCTGGCACTGAACGGTATTTTCACCGGTACGGATGATGACAGTTACCGGCTCTCTCCTGATGCGGAGTTTCTCCGCCGTGATCACCCCTGCTCACAGCGGGATGCCGTTCTGACACTGACCGACAATACTTACTGGTCAACCATTGGGCGGCTTAATGAATCCGTTCGCGGTGAACTGAACTTTAAAAAGCTGTTCGGTAAAACCTTCTACGAATATCAGGCCACCAAACCCAACCGCAACGACAGCTATAATTTTCCGTCCGGGATGTCTGCCCTGTCAGAGATGGAAAACTATTTTGTCACCCGGGCTTATAACTTCCCGTCATCGTGCCATATTGCCGATATCGGCGGCGGCGAAGGCTCACTGCTGCTGCGGATTTTGCGCAGCGACCCGACACTGACCGCCACCCTGTTCGACAGCCCGCATGTGATATCAGACAAATACCTGTCTCAGCTGGGTGACGATTCCCGCTGGTCGCTGGACGGCGGTGACTTCTTTAAATCCGTGCCGCAGGCGGATATGTATCTGCTGAAAAAAGTCATTTTTAATCAGGATGATGCCAACGCCCTCGCTGTACTGAAAAACTGCTGCAAGGCCATGAAACCGGACAGTAAACTGCTGATCATCGAATCCGTTGTGCATCCGGAAACCAATCCGGCGGCGCATTATGGTATGGGTATTCTCTGTATGGCGATTCTGCCCGGCGGCGGTGAGCGGACTATTCCGGAGTTTGAGGCTCTGCTGGCTGAAGCAGGACTGAAAATAAACCGCCTTATCCCGACTGAATGCTATATCTCTGTGCTTGAAGTGGTTGCGGCCTGATCTTTGATCCGGCACAGTGCGTTCCCGGACGTACTGTGCCATTGTAAAAGTCCTTATGTCAGCTGCGGAGCAGGAAGCACCGGTGAGAATATTACTGATTTTGCCGTTTGACAGGACTTACCGCTACCGGAAAAGCGCGTTTTCCGTGGCGATCAGCTATGCCCCGCTGACCCTTATCACCCTCGCCGCCCTGGTTCCCCCGCATCTGAATGCCGAACTGACCCTTTGTGATGAAGGCGTTTCCCCGCCGGTCACTGCCGGGGATTTTGATCTGGTGGTGATCACCGCCACCGCCTCCTCTTCCCCCCGCGCCTATGCGCTGTGCCGCTACTGGCGCGAACGCGGGGCAAGAACCGCAATGGGCGGCGCACACGTCACACTGCAGCCGGATGAGGCGGCACAACACGCCGATACCGTCCTCATCGGTGCCGGTGAACTCATCTGGCCGCAATTTTTACAGGATATGGCTGACGGACATCCGCAACCGCGTTATCAGCACCGCCCAGAGCGCGGCTTTCTGCCGATGCCGGTGCCGCGCCGTGATCTGCTGCCGTCCCGCGCCTACATGAATATCGCCACTATTATTGCCGACCGTGGTTGTCCGCTTGCCTGTGAATTCTGTTCGGTGCAGCATCAGTGGGGACGCAAAGGCACAGCACGGCCAGCGGCAGATGTGATTAACGAGATAAAACAGAGCGGCAGACAGCGCTGGATATTCCTCGACCCTAATCTGTACGCCGACCGGCAGTACAGTCTGGAACTGTTCCGGGCACTGATCCCGCTGAAAATCCGCTGGTCGGGACTGGCGACACTCAATGTGACGGATGACGACGAGGTTTTCCGGGCGATGTGTGACAGCGGCTGCGAAGGCCTGCTTATCGGGCTGGAAAACCTCAGTCAGCAGACCATGACGGCCACCGGCAAGAATTGTAACCAGGTCAGCGAATACCGCCGTCAGATCCGGCGGCTGCGCGATAACCGGATTGCCGCACTCGGCTGTTTTGTGCTCGGGTTTGATGAAGACACCCCGGAGAGCATCCGCGATACGATACGGCAGATCCCGTCTCTCGGGCTGGATCTGGTACGTTTTTCTGTCCTCACCCCACTGCCGGGTACACGGCTGTGGCAGCGGATGGCGGAAAACGGCCGCTTAATCACACAGGACCTGAGCCTGTATGACAACGAACATGTGGTTTTTCAGCCGCAAAATATGTCACCGGAAACCCTGCAATCCTTACTGCACGAAGCCTGGCGGGAAACATACCGTCTGACGGCCATTCTGCGCCGGGTATTGCACCGTCCGGGCAGCCGTTTTATCCGCCTGGCGGCCAATCTCGGCTTCCGGCTGTACGCCCGCCGGTTACGCCATGAAAAAACCGGGCTGTTCAACCCGGCAATAGTGACGAATAACACAAGGAAAACAGACTGATGCGTCTTTTACTCAACAGTATTCTGCTGATTTTTTCGATGACTGCGGCAGCGTCCTGTTTATGGGGAGTGAGCCATCTCGCCTGGTATTATGCACTGCCTGCCCTGATCGGTTTTATGCTGATTAACAATATGCCGTTCGCTATTCTGCATGAAGCGGTACATGGTGTGGCCGCCCGCACTGCCGCCGGTAATCGCGCCATCGGGATTATTGCCGCGTGGGCGTTTCCGACTTCTTTTACCCTGCAGCGCCGTGCGCATCTGAATCACCATAAAAATAACCGGACAGATAAAGAGCTGTATGATTATTACCTGCCAAACCAGCCGCGCTGGCTGCGCAATATCTGGATGTACGGCGGCAATCTGCTCGGGTTGTACTATTTTTGCGTACTGCTCGGTAATCTTCTCTGGTTTATTGCGCCGCGCGTGTACCGTTCACGGGTGTTTGTCACCAAAATCGCCCCGGCGCTGGGGTTCGGGTCACAGGTGCCGGAACTGGCAAAACTGCCGCCGCTGACCATCTGGAGTGAACTGCTCGGTGCATTTCTCTGGCAGGCGCTGCTGTTTTGGGCGCTGGATTTAAGTGCGGCCGGTTATCTGCTCTGCCTGTGGGCTTTTGCGCTACACTGGTCGGCCCTGCAATATGCGGATCACGCCTGGAGCCGCCGCGATGTGATGAACGGCGCGTGGAACCTGAAAGTACTGCCGGTCTCCCGCTGGCTGGCGCTGAATTATCACTGCCATCTCGCGCACCACCAGCACCCGCAGGCACCGTGGTATGAACTGCCGTCACTGGTGGATGACCAGCCGCGTCCGACCTTCTGGCGTGTCTATTTCACCATGTGGCGCTATGGTGTGCGGCCTGCACCGCAGATGGGCGCAGCAGCGGATCTGGATTTTCTGTTTCCGCCGGAAAAATAAAAGGGATAGTGATTTCTGTCAGTCCGTGCAACGTCTGATAACGGGCAAAACGAAAAGTCGCTGTAAATACCTCCCTGTACGCTCAGGCGCGTCATCCATGACGCGCATGCTTTTCGTTCGCCTGCCCGTTACCTGACGACTTACATAATCCACTGATTTATTAAAATATTATTTCTTTCCGACTTCTGTCGCCGGTTTTACCGCACTTTTACGGCGGAACAGCACAATACCGGCCAGCAGACCAATTACCAGACCGCCCGCTCCGTACATCATGCCCTGTAAGGCATTACGGGTTTCATTCAGCAGCGGGTTATCCGTGAAATCGGTACCGATATGAATTGTGCGGATTTTCCAGGCGCCGTCTTCAAGCGCAACCGTCGCTGTCCAGCGGGTCGGAAAATCGTAGGTACGGCCGTCACTCAGCTGATATTTTTCCATCCCTTTACCGTAGGCGACACCCCAGGTTTTATCCGGGGATAACTCCGTCACCACATCAGCATTAAAACTGATATTCAGTTTTTTCAGGAACTTATCCGGCCCGAACCAGGATTCAAAATACGGTTTTATTGCTGCTTTGCCGGAGATAAACTCCTGGGTGATGGGCGTGGCACGCAGATTTTCACTCATCACCGGCAGCATTTTGTCATAATCACCGCTGTTGATAGCATTTTCCACGGTACCGATCACCTGCCGCAGTTCATCATGGATAGCGCCGTCCTCTTCTCCGGGCTGTGCATACACCGAAAAACTGAATATCATTAACGCACTGATAATTATCCTTTTCATCATTATTTCCTCATCATATATGAAACCGTTACCGCCAACAGCAGGCCGGTGACCACATCCGCCACATGGTGCTGATGAACCAGCAGCACAGACAGTACAATCAGCACCAGCCACAACAGAAACAACAGTGTCAGCCCGCGTCCGGTATGGCGGATAATGGCCAGCACCGCCGCGCACGACCAGGCCACATGCAGGGACGGCACCAGATTATGCGGATGATCCAGCGCAAACAGTGTCGTGTACATCGTCCGGTACAGCGGCGATTCCGGTACCTGGCGGACAAAACCGAGCTGTGCCGGAAACAGAAAAAAGATCACGCCGCCCAGTAATGTCATCACCATAAAGGTGAGTGCCAGTTGCCGGTGCTCCCGGCGCGGCAGAAACAAAACCGGCATCAGAATAATCAGGTAAAACGAGCAGTACACCCAGATAAAACCGGGCACAAACGGGATGTGAAGTTCAGCCGGAAACCACAGGCTATACAGGCTGTCGCGCCCGGCCGTATATGCATTCATCAGCGGGTAAACCGTGAAAAACACCACGCTGACCGGAATACACCACAGCAGATAACTGATCACCCGGCGGGAAAAAGAATCCGGATCGGTATTCATTCATCCCCCTTATTTTAAACCAAAACGCATCCGGTGTTTTTTATGCACCTCTTTGCGGAATAACAGGGTATAACGCCAGAAAGTTGCCATCCGCGATAAGGATTGCAGCGTCAGACGCAAATCAGAAAAACGGCGGATAATCGACGGCACACTGTTAAAACGGCTGCGTGCGGCATGGCACAATTCTGTCAGCGTTTCCGGGCTCATATTTGCAGGCTGAAAGGCGGCCTGATTAAAACGGTATTCCGGATGCAACCACCATTTGCCGTCAAACAACAGGCGGTTTTCCTGCGCCAGCTGCTGATACAGCGGTGTGTTCGGGTACGGCATCAGAATGTTATAGGCGGCGAACGCAAAGCGGTTTTTCAGGGCGAATGCCACGGTATCTTCCACGGTTTCTGCCGTATCGTGGTCATACCCCAGGGTAAACGCCGCCCAGGTCTGCAATCCGAAGTCCCGTAATACCGAAATTTCCTCACGATACTGTGAAAATGTCCGCATATTCGGCGATTTTCGCGCATCACGCAGACTGTCCGGGTTGATGGATTCAAATCCCATCACATTACCCCAGCAGCCGCTCTGCTGTAACAGCGACATCAGACGGCGGTTACGGGTCATATCCAGGCTTGCCTGGCTTATCCAGCGCACATTCAGCGGGATCAGCGCACTGCACAGCTCACTCAGCTCGCGGTGATCAGACGCGATATTGTCATCAACAAAAAAGATAAATTTCGGTTTCTGTGTTTCTATCTCCCGCACCACTTCATCGATCCGGCGGATATAGTGCTGCCGCCCGAAATAACGGCTGACCGCACAGAAACGGCAGGCGAAGCGACAGCCGCGGGTAAACTGCATCAGGCTGATCGGCAGATAGCCTTTTCCCCGGAAGATATCCCGGCGCGGCAGACAGCCGCACAGATTATGATCGACCTGGCCGACTCCGGCAGGAGCATCATAGCGCGGCTTCAGGCGGCCTTTCTCCGCATCACGGATCATCTCTGTCCAGCGGGTTTCCGCGTCACCGGTAAAAATACTGTCACAATGCTGCGCCACTTCCTCCGGCAGCAGTGTGGCGTGGATCCCGCCCATCACCACCCGCACATCACGGGCCCTGTATTCCGCCGCAATCTCATAAGCGCGGCGGGCGGTAAACGTTTCGACCGTAATAGCGACCAGATCCGCCGGTTCATCATAAGGAATGGCTTCCATCCGATCATCATACAGCACCACTTCCACATCCGGTGGCGTCAGACCTGCGAGAACACCGAGCATCAGCGGCTCCATCCGCCCCTCATCCACATACAGACTGTGCTCCTGACGGCCGATATTCGGTTTAATCAGTATCAGTTTCACTCTTTTTCTCCCGGGCGTTTTCCCTGCTTGCGGGCGATATCCCGGTGCGAGGCAATATTGTAAAGCCAGGCAACCAGCAGCGTGCGCCAGCCGCTCCGGCTGCCGGAACGGCACAGACGCCGGATAACGGACGCATAACGGTAAAAGCGGGTGCGGGCATAAAAACATCCGGCAGCCAGTTCTGCGGTGCTCATTCCGCCCGGCCGGAAAGCCGGTTCGCCGTAGCGGAAATCTGGGTCAAGCCACCAGGCCGGATAAATCAGCCGTCCTTCAGCCTCCAGCCGGGCATACAACGCCGTGCCGGGGGTCGGGATCAGCAGGTTAAAATTGGCAATCGCCAGTTTGTTACTCTCCGCAAACGCTAGTGTGCTGCGGATGGTCTCCGGCGTGTCTTCGTCATAGCCGAAAATAAAAGTGCCGTAGACACAGATACCACGCCGGTACAGCGCCGCCAGTACGGCAGCATAATCATCCGCCGTATGGCTGCGGGATTTTCCCATCCGCCTCAGCGTGGTTTCATTCAGGCTTTCAAAGCCGATCAGCACGAAGCAGCAGCCGGCGGCGGCCAGTTTATCCAGCATTTCCTCATTACGGGCGATATCGATACTTATCTGGCATCCCCAGCGGCGTTTCAGCGGTGTGAGCATCGCCAGCAACTCATTCAGCGCCCGCTTACCGGCAAAAAGATTGTCATCCACAAAAATCAGAAAGCGCTTTGCAGGCAGAGATAAAATTTCATCCCGCATCTCATCAACCGGCCGGGTACGCACACCTTCCGGATAAAATGCATGGATAGAGCAAAAATCACAGGCAAACCGGCAGCCGCGCGAGAACTGCACCAGCGACACCGGCGCGTAGCGTTTACCCTCAAAAATGGTGCGGTCAAGACGGTAACCGGCAAGCGGGCGGTCATGCGCGCCCCGGTAACGGGGTTTCAGCGCATTCTGTTCACAATCCGCCAGCATCTGTTCCCACGCCCCTTCCGCATCACCGAGCAGCACGCTGTCCGCATGCTGCAGTGCTTCATCCGGCATAAAAGTGACGTGGCAGCCGCCCATCACCACGGTTTTTCCCTGACGGCGGAACCGGTCAGCCAGCTGATAACTGCGCTGTGCCGTGAACGTTTCCACCGAAATGGCGATCAGATCCGCATCAGGCAGTGATTCCGGGATGTTATCCAGCCGGTCATCATAAAATGTGACCCGGTGCCCAGGCGACAGGGCAGCCAGGATACCGATCGCCAATGGTGTCATAGCATCTTTCGTGCGGTAATCCCCCATGTTCGGGTAGATCAGCACGATATTCACAGCAGCGCTATCTCCGGCCAGACAATGCGGCCGTCCCACTGTGGTGCGGCAGTCAGATCGACGCCGTAAATCCGGGTGCGGTAAACGGATGCCCCGGTGCGTTTAATCACATCATTAGTGCAGATATGCCCCGGCGGCAGCCCGACGGTCATAACCGGGGTGGTGCAGTGCAACAGCGCTTCCTCAATCAGATCAGGCAGTTTGGTATCATCGGTACAGGCCAGGAATGACAGGAAACTCTGCGGAACCACTTCCCCCGCCGCCGGCATCTGCGGCCGCCGGGTCATTCCGGCAAAAGCGTTGTAAAGCGGGCGCAGCATTTTCATTCTGCCGGAGTAACCGGCCACAATAACCTGTTTGAAAGCACGCTGATCCCAGAGCATACCGCAGGCCACCAGTTGCCCGTTCTGATAACTGCCGAGCACCGTAATACCGGTTTGCTGCATCGCTTTCAGGTTCAGCGCCGGTGCCAGCTGACGGGAAGCGGATTCCTGTGCAAAGAAACGGATGACATCGGTGTAATCCTCCGGCGGCACCACTTTCCACAATCCTCTGTCTTTGCCTCTGCTTTTGCTGATCGCCAGCGTGCTCATGCTGCTCAGAAAACGGTAGAGCGGCAGTCCTTCCACGCCCCGCTCCAGCAGGCGCCGGGCCAGTAAATTATTCTCCGCAATACTGGTATAACAGTGATCCGGTGTCGGCAGCTGGCGCAGATAAGAAAATCCGGCCTGTAACACTTTCAGGTGATTACGGTATTTCGGCACAATACGCAGACTGCCGAGATAACCCATCCGCGCTTCTTCGCCGTTAACCCAGCCGCTCTGTATGCTCAGCTGGCACATGCCGACCAGGGTATCACCGTCTCTTGCCAGTGCCGGATAGACTTCACCGAAATCATCCCTCGGAGAAAAATAACCGGGCCGCCGGGTCATCACCAGCTCCCAGTCCCCCTGCATGGCATTATCTTCAAGGAGCCTGAGTAAATCCGCGATATGCTCCGTTGTCGCGTCAATAACCTCTATCATTTAACCTCTGCTAATTTACCCTGCCAATTCTCATCACCGAGCGGATAGCCGTTGCGGCAGCTGATTTCACGGTGATGCAGCCAGTTAATCGGGAAATAGTTACGAAACATAAAGAAATCGCCCCGGTTACGCCAGCTGCGCTGAAGAATCGAGCGTGAACTGTAAAATGCCTTCCTTGCTGAGAGGCACCCCTGCGTTACTGCCTCCGGAGACAGCTGTGCCGGACTGAACGGCAGTTCGTTGTAACGGTAATGATCATCGAGCCACCAGTGCTCAAAGCGCAGGCGGTTTTCCTGCGCCAGCCGCGCATAAAGCGGCGTTCCCGGAAACGGCGTCATATGGTTGAATGCCGCGATATACATACTCTGTTCGCGGGCGTAAGCCACCGCCTCGCCGAATGAGTCCGGGGTATCATGGTCATAGCCGAACACAAATGTGCCGTAAACGGCGATATGATGGCGGCGCAGGTTAGCCAGTGCCTGACTGTAGCCGCCTTTCATGGTGTTAAAACCTTTTTTCATCTGCCGCAGATTGGCTTCATTCAGGGATTCAAAGCCAATCAGCACGCCCCGGCAACCAGCCTGTGACAGCGCGCGGACAAATTCCTCATCATGTGCGGCATCAATACTCATCTGGGTCACCCAGCGGATCCCGGCTTTCGCCAGTGCCGGCAGAAACTCGCGGCTTTCCCGCAGGCTGCCCGCGAAATTATCATCCACAAAGAAAAACAGATTTTTTGTGCCTTTGAGACCCGCCAGTTCCCTCAGCACATGATCCGGATCGCGCCGCCGGTAACGCTGCTGATAGAACGACTGCACCGCACAGAATTCACAGTGGAAACGGCAGCCGCGCCCGGTTTCCACCAGCCCTATCGGCAGATAACGTTTTCCCGCGAACAGGCTGCGATCAACACGGATACTGCGCAGATCAGTCTGTGTTCCGTGATATTCCCGCTGCAGTGTGCCGTGGCGTAAATCATCAATCATGGTTTCCCAGACTGATTCCGCCTCTCCGGTGATAATGACATCCGCAAAGCGTTTCACTTCCTCCGGCATCAGCGTGGCGTGAAACCCGCCCATCAGCACCGGCACACCGCGCTTTCTGTACTCACTGGCTATCTGATAGGCCCGCTTCGCGGTATAGGTTTCAACTGAAATTGAGATCAGATCTGCCGGTTCATCAAACGGGATCAGCTCCAGACGATCGTCGTAAAACCGTGTTTCAATATCCACCGGTGTCAGCCCTTTCAGTGCCGCGACCGGCAGAGGCTCCATCTGCCAGGATCGCAGATAGGTTTCGCCGCGCCGGTGGCCGATCGCCGGATGAATAAATGTCAGCCGCATCAGTGGCTGCCCGACTTCGCCGGACGGTGTTCAACCGGCCAGTCACAGGTGTAATACTGATGCAGGTGATGCGCATAGAAGCGGTAACCCAGGTTTGCCGTCAGCGCCAGCGGTTTAAAGTTACGCGCCTGCCACAGCCGCTTCGCGATGCTGCGGTAACGGTACACTTTTTTCCAGGCGCGTTCGTGACCCAGTTCCAGCTCATGCGCACTCATCAGCGCCGGGCGGAATACCACATGTTGCGCGTCATACAGCGACCAGTCCGTGGTTAAAATCCGCTGTTCTTCCTCAAGGCGCTTAAACAGCGACGTGCCCGGGAACGGTGTCAGCACTGAGAAACGTGGTAAATCAATCCCGGCATCGATAGCCAGATCCACCGTACGGTCAAACACATCAGTGGTGTCGTGATCCAGACCGAATACAAAACATCCCTGAATCGCAATTCCCAGCCGGTGCAGGTCACCAATCAATTCTTTATAATCCACCGAGCCGTTAAATTTCTTCCCGGCATCTTTCAGGCTGCCGTCACTGACCGTTTCCAGCCCCAGCAGCAGCCCTTTGCAGCCGCTGCGGGCCATCAGCTCCATCAGTTCGTGGTTATGAGCTATCAGCACGGTGGATAAACCGAACCACTGAATATTCAGCGGGATCAGTGCGGTAAACAGCCGTTTGGCATAACCAATATCCGACACCAGGTTCAGATCAACAAATATTACTTTCCGTTTACCGGTACGCGCCACATAACGGTGGATATCTTCAACCACCCACTCCACCGGATGCTGAAACTGCTTACGCCCCCAGGCACTCGGTGCAACACAGAACTCACAGTTGTGAGCACAGGAGCGTGTCGCTTCAAAAACCCCCTGGGTGAGAAAATGCTTTGCATCAAACCGTTCGCGTTCCGGAAACGGCAAGTCCGGGATATCAAGCGTGAAATCCGCGCCCTGACGGTATTCACGCTGCATATTACCCGCCATAAAATCACGGATAAGCTGCGGCCAGCTCTGCTCGGAATAGCCGGTGCAGACCGTATCGGCGTGCTGCAGCGCCTCCTGCGGCAGCAGTGTGACATGCGGCCCGCCGAGCACGACGGGGATATTTTTCGCCCGCATCTGTGCCGCCAGTTCATAGGCGCGCGGCGCATTCCCCGTGATCACCGTCATCGCCACCAGATCTGCCGTGAAATCCTCCGGCAGTTCCTCAATACTTTCATCAATCAGGCGGATATTAACCGGCAGGGATTTCGGCACCAGTGCGGAAAGGGTGGTCAGCGTCAGCGGCTGATAACGCAGCGAGCGTTTGAAAATCCCGCCCCGTTTGCGGTACAGCGGCCCTTTCGGTGAAAGCAGCACCAGATCCAGCGGCCGCTGCGGCGTATAAACAGTCTGTGTCATCACGGAAACTCCCTGATCTCAAACATGGCACGCCAGTCAGACGAGGTCAGCAATGCCGGGATTTTAATCTCCCCCAGCCGCTTTCCCCGTTGAAGCTGCCGGTGAAAATAGTGCTCCGCCGGCTGATGCAGGCGGAGGAATGTCAGCGGTTTAAGCTGTCCGATACGGCGGGCGTAGTGATACTGCGGATTGGTGCACAGATACTGCTCAGTTTCCTCACAATATGCCTGTGCCTGTGTCTCAGTGCAGGTATCGCTGAGCAGCAGCACATAGCCCTGCTCATCCGCTGCCAGTACAGCAAAATTCTGCGATGGCGGTAAACCGGCACAAACGAACGACTCGGTCAGTTTTTCTCCGACCAAATCACTGCATATACCCTCACGCCCGCAAAAACGCAGCTGCGGCAGCCCTTCCGGCGTGTGGCCGGTACACAGAACCAGATCATCGGTCTGATAGCGGTACAGCCCGCTATTCGTGGTGACAATCACACTGTATGTTTCACCGGACAGCAATTCATCCGCCAAATATATCTGCCCGTTATCCCGGCGGAATTCATAGAAATTACTGTCTGCACTCAGTTGCGGGTCACCGCAGTCAGACGGAACGGTGATCACCGCCTCGGTGGAGAGCAGCCCTTTGCCCTGAAGTGTCACGCCGGGAAAGCGCGTCATCAGCGCCTGTGCCGGTGAGGCGGACGCAGCCTGATCCCAGCAGCTGATCAGCGCCAGCTGCGGCCATAACAGCGCGGTATTCTGTTCCCGCAGATAACGCCGGTAACGTACCAGCGCCGCCGGGTCAGCACTCAGCGAATGTCCGGCAATTTCCCCGCCGTCGCGCAGCAGTGCAGAAATCTCAGCCTGCCGGGTATCAAGAGCCGTGAGCAGCGGAAATAAAAACACCGGGCTCCAGACGGAGATCAGACGTAAATCCGGGCATTGCAGCAGATAAATCAGGGTCAGCAACTGCCAGTCTGCCGCATCCTCAACCTGCGCCAGTGTCAGCGGCACAGCCGATAATTCACTGAATGCCGCCAGATTATCCGCCCCCAGATAGAGCGCATCACCACCACCGACAGTAATACCGCAGGGCGTTTTTGTCATCCGCGTCACTGCCGGGCTGAGCGCCCAGTAAACATGACCGGAGGTCAGATCAAAACGGCGGGTCACATCCCGCAGCCAGCCGGTGACAGCAAGACGGAAATCGGTTAACCCGGCAGAAGTATAAGGCAGCAGTTTGCCGCCGCTGTGACTGCCGCCGGTCAGCTCAAATGCCGTGACCGGTGCACTGCACAGCAGATTTTCTTCCCCGGCCGTCATGCGGGTGATAAAGGAGCTGAGGTCAGAATAGGTTGTCAGAGGGACGTTCTGCTGATAGTCCGCCACTGATTTTACAGCGGAAAAATGATACCGCTGCCCGTATTCACACGCCGCATTTGCGGCCAGACAGGCGGATAACCAGCGGAACTGTCTTTCGCGCAGAGAGCCCAGCGGCGCAACAGATGGCATCCCGGCACGGAAATGCTGCCAGGCATTATCCATAGCAGAACTCAACATCGGGTTCTTCAAACAGTGACTGATAACGTTTAGCCACATTATCAGGAGAGACTTCACACAGGCAGACCAGTTCATGGCCGCAGACATAGTGCGGGTTTTTGTGCAGGAAAAATGCAACATCCGGTTTGCTGCGCTGCGCGTCAGTGACCGTTGCCATTGTGCGGTTCAGATAGCCAAACGCCGACGGGCATTCCACCACGCCGCGGGCCGGGTTATAGAGTGAGCCGAATTTATCTTTCGCCAGTTCCGCCGCCAGCCGTGCCAGTTCCGGTTCTTTGACATTACCGTTCCAGTGCGGATAAAAGGTCTGCGCCAGCGTGCTCATATACCGGTAAGTGCGCACGCCCTTCACCAGCAGGAACCAGAACACCCGTTCGCCGGGATATTCACTGCGCAAAAGCGCAATACGCCGCAGCCAGGCACCGTGCAGCGTCTGCTGCTTCCAGTGGGCGGGATGCACAATTGTGTCGCCGGAATAGACAATCCGGTGTCCGCGGAACGGATAAAACTGCAGGGTACTGAACCCGGCCATTTCATCCCCTGACATCAGAAACAGAACTTCCTGTTTATGATCGAGATCTGATAAAAACTGCGTACCGTCGCTGCCGGTATAATACATAAAATAGAGTGAGGCCATTTCCTGACGCTGCGCCTGTGTCAGGGTTTTTACAGGCTGAAAAAATGCGCGATACGACATTCCGCCGTCTCCTCCGGTAGATTTACCCGCACTGCCGCTTTTCCTTAAGTGGAATGCCTATCTTAGCGACCTTCATTTCAGAAACAATCAGCGATGCCTGAATCTTTGTTTAATATCATGAAAAAACATTGCATAAGCCGTTTCAGCGCCGGTGAAGAGCCCGGAGTCCGTCGGAAAAACAGCGGTTACACCAGATACCTCACCTGACAGTAAGGCTCCGGCAACAATGACTCAGCCTTCCGGACAACCGGCAATCCGTGTCAAAATCTGCCGCGCCAGGTTATCCGAATCGTTCAGTTCACCGGTAACCGCAACGCTGGACGATGGCCGGGCAGTAACCATTCCCGGTATTTATTTCCAGCGCAATATCGGCCTGAGTTTTAACGACAGAACCGGTATTCTGCACGGTACACCAACAGAATACGGTGAGTTTCCGGTGCGGGTGGTATGGGAGCTGGCACCGAAAAAACGGTTTTCCTCCGACATACACTTTGCTGTTGATCCCGGTTCACACAGCACCAGCACTACTCCCGCCCCAGCCGGTTTTCCTCCGCAATAGTCAGCTGCCGCCCCTGCCAGCATATGTGCGGGGGCATTTCCGGCAGTGCATTATTTTTTTATCATAATTATTTCTGAGCTGCCGTTATGGCAGTAAATCACCTCAAAAGTGAGGCACTGTCGCCACCCTCCCGCTTTCAGTCCTCTTATGACTCAGTCCGTAACAGGTAAACCGCCCTTCTGCGGCAGATTTTGCATCCAGTTTCCGGATAAAAAAAGGAAATAGCCGGTGATGTCTGCCTCCTGACAACGATTTCGTCCAGATAAACGGCAGCGTTTCCGGGATAAATAACCGCCCGGCACCCGCAGTCTGAGAACGGCGTAACCCTTTTACATGTTCACGGATGTAACTGACCGGTAACGTTTTTTCCGGCACAGGTAAGATCCCGCTTAACCGGATATACGGGTAAAAAGCAGCTAACCGTACAGAGAGCCCCAATTCCGCCAGAGAAGGGTAATCCCCGGCCAGCAACCGCAGACGGTTCCCCGGTGTCTGCGGCTTGCGGCAGTAATCCGGAAATGCGACAGCAACAGCACTGCTGTTTTCACCGGTTTTATTCTCTGCCAGTATCAGGTGAAGCTGCCGCCAGATTTGCTGGCGGAGAAATACTGCCGATATCAGTGCATCCGGCAAAATCGTGATTGTCTGATAAAATCGCATCCGCTTACCCTCCACCACCGAAAACACCGCCGCGAATTAACACTGCCACGACATAATTTTCTTCATGTTCAGCGAGTTTTTTTCCGCTGACCCATTTTTCAAAGAGTGTATAAAAATCCTGCCCTGACCCCGGCGGACGAAATACTGCCCCCAGATGTGTGACCGCGCCATAGGGATCGGCCGCGATAACGCCCGCCCCTGCGGTTAAATCAGAAAAGGCCGGATACCAGGTATCCACTGAGCGCAAAGCATTGCCGATTTTTTGTGAATGCATTCCCGCAGTGCCGTCAATATGGCAGAGTATCCGGCTGCTCCCCCCTTTTCTTTTATTCATCACAAATTCACAACTAGGATAAATTTCCTGCCCTTTTCCGGTTATCACTCTGGCTGAAACAGCCAGTAATAATGCACCATCATCGCAACTCAGTGCTGCGGCAATATGTCTCCCCAGGTCGCCGGCTATATTATCCGTCTGCTCAAAATGACGAAGGCTGTACTTTCGTGCATCAAATATCCACTGCTGTTTTTTTTCCGCGCTGAGATTATCCACAACCACCTCAATATGCTCTGCGCCAACCAGGTTCCGCCACAAAAAACGTCCGCAGGCAATATTATGTGCATATCGCCGCGCAGGCTCACGGCAATGCTCTCTTTCCAGATAATCCGTTATTACCGCCTGATAGCGCTGACGGAATATTTCATTATTACAGGCAGCAGGATATTTCAGCCCACCGGTAATTTTCAGTGAGAAGCTAAATATGATTACATTTTGTTCAGCTTCCAGCATGCAGTAATCCATAGACTGAATATTGGGATCATTAATGTTCTGTCCGGATATTTTTTCATTTCCCCTCCCGTTTTTCCGGCGGAAAGCAAATGTTCCCCGGACAGTTCTCGTCTGTATTGTCAGCGGAGTAACCCGTGAATCCGGATGCTGTGATGTTCCGGAAAAAATACCGTCAGAGGGGATCAGTTTTTTTGAAAATGATAAAACAGACGGTATATTCCTGAATCCGGTCATTTTCTCTTTTCCGTTAATCGTGTTTTCCCTGCTGACACAGATAAAGGTTCTCGTCAGGTAAATAGTGATAACGCCACAACATATCCGAAGGATCCCGCAATTTATCCACCGGCCGGAATTCCCCTAAGGTAATAACACTTTCCGCAAAACGGTGGGGTATACCTTCTGCCCTGGCATTTTTCGCTATTCCCGGCGGGGAAAGTCCCTGATATCCGGTGACGACCGGGATCAGCACCGAACCGGGAGCAGTGGTATATTTCAGTAATGCCTCCATTGCATCCATTCCGCTGTTCATTGCATTGACCATGACATCCCGCCGCTCCAGTAATGCATATCCCGAAGCAATACATTGCCGCAATTCACACCATCGCGGTTTACTGTCGGGAAAAGAGCCGGTCTCTTGTTTACCGGAATCTGTAATATCCCCGCCGGCAATTTTCAGCATTTTTATTGTTTCAGATACCACAGTGAGGAATTCCTTATTTTTATCTTGTATATTCCCGCCGCAAATAAGCAGTGAAACATTGAGATGACAATACACTTCCTCAACCAGTGATGGGTTTCTGCCTTTTTTATCCGGCGGTTTACGCCTGTTTAATGCGGAATATATTACTCCGCCGGGTTCGGCATACAGTTGTAAATGGCAGTGGTGACAGATAATACCGGTGTGATTAAACCTGACGGACGGAAACCCTTTTTTCCTCACTTTTCGCTCAAGCGCATGAATAAATCCCAGCCAGGCAGTAACTGCCGGAAAACCGGCTATCAGTGCACCGGATAACGCATTGGCATTCCGGATAAGAATATTTTTCAGCAGCAGATAATTAATGGACATTGTAACGACCTCCGGTAGTGACGGCTCCCGGCGGGACAGATAATAATAAACAGGCTTTCCCTTTATTCTGCATATTAAGTGCAGAAATATTTTGTGGTTTAGACCCGCCGATATGAATGACAACAAGATGCCCCGGGAATATACCGGATTTACCAAGCCGGCGGTATAACTCAAATAATAACCCCGACGGAGTCAGTACTGACAGTAAATGATAACCCGCATTGCATTCTTTATCCGGCACAGGAAAAAAAACCTGCTTTATCTTAGAGTTTGTTACTGGTATTTTATCCTCGGAGAATATCTGTAAAAAACCGGCACGCAGCTCCCGGTAATTTTCACTGCCCAGAATTTTCTTTGCCGTTTCACTTTCCTCACACAAATGTGTCAGTAATGTTTTTCCATCCTGCATTTTCAGCATCAGAAACGTATATATTTCCAGTGCAGCAGCATTACCCTCAGCATCCTGCGGAACAACCACATTACCGGATCGCAGAAAGCCATCATTTTTCTTTTTAACCTCCGCCAGTATCGCTCCCGCTTTGCCATAGCGATTCCTGCGGGCACAGGGATGTGTAAAAGCAAACGGATGTGTCGTCAATGACAGTTGTTCCGCGCGTCCTGCCGCATCAGACAGCCATTGCAGACGCGAAAACTCAGGAATTTTTTTTGACTCCTGATATTTTGTAAAAAATGCAGTAATTTCCGGGTCCGACATAGAATATCCTTTTCTTAAAATAATTTAATTTGACAATAATATTGAAAATTCAATCCGGCATTGAATGAATCTTCATCAACTGACGGGATATTTAATATGTCTTTGAAAGGGGATTGTCTACCAGCATTGTGATTTTTACGTACCGGTGTGTTTTTTTTGCGATCTGAATGGAATTTAATAAATAAAATTAACAGCAATAATACAAAAACGGCATATCCGAAAAGATATGCCGTAATTATTAAATATTTATTTCTTTACTGGCTTATTGTTTTTAAGCCAATCCTGCATCTGCTTTATTTCCGGTCCCTGTGCATCAATAATGTCCTGAGCTAACTTACGCATTTCCGGATCTGAACCATACTTCAGTTCAATTTGAGCCATTTCAACAGCTCCTTTATGATGTGCAATCATACCTTCAGCAAATGCAATATCCGCATTTTGCTCAGATAATGTTTTTGCCATATCATCATGCATACGCATCATAGAATCACCCAGCTCTTTCTGCACCGGAGTGGTAACAGCATGCATATCACCACTTAATAATACCGGATTTGCCACGGCACCGAATGTCATAACGCCGGATAACAGAGCAGTGAGAATAAGTGTTTTTTTCATGATTAATTCCTTTTTCGTATTTGGTTGATGGAATTAATCATAAAGGTTGCCCTAAGGGAAAGGTCAATGTGATAAGAAATAACTTTACCATATTTACATTTAATAAAGCTCTCTCCACAATGTCTGAACAATTCAGATATTATTCTGTCAGTCGGGCATCAGTATTAATGCAGGTACTAAAAAAATAATGAAAATAATAAGATAACCCAATACCGCGCCAACACGGCTCTTCATCCCCACAAGAGAAGGCTTTACCAGACCTGCAGCTGCGGCAACAAGCGCCAGTCCCGCAATAACCATTAAACCATCTTCCATATATCCTCCGTTCACCTTTTCCTGCAGGTAATTCTGCGTATGACATTGAACCTTGCCGCTAAGGCAAAGTAAAGTTCTTAAAAATCACAATATTTTGATGGCAAAGCAAGAAGATGGTGATTAAAAACGCAGTCAAAGGAATACAGAAAAGAAAAAACCGGGCGTTATCCCCCGGTATTATATGTGCAGTTATTCTTCGTCCGGTTCTGCAGTAGCCGGTTCCGGCATATTTACCCATTCAGCATCCGACAGATGCTGTTCCCGGAGTGCTTCTTCATCCAGCCAGTTTATGACATATCTGGCGCTGTGCTGAGTAACAAAACCACAGTTATCACAGATAAGACGATAATAATAATGGTTTATACTGTCTGCCGGAATCCCCGGAGTGTGGTAATAAAATGTGACGAACGTACGCGGAGGTTTGTTATCCAGCCGGTCCTGCGCTGTCGTATAGTTTGTTTCATCTATAACCTGCCTGCCATTATGCCCGCACATCAGACACGTGGTTTTAACTTGCTTATCATTCAGATAATGAAAAAAACGCGACCCTGTCACCGTTTTTAAGCGTTCCACAAACTCCCGGATCTGAACATTATCCGGTGATGAATTATCCATCATACACCTCTGGCTTTGTATTGTTATTCCGTTTTTCAATATAAACACCATCAAATATTATATATTATTTATGCACTCATGACTGACTAAAGTCAGACACATGATATTTTCATTTTCACTTGTTTACTTTGCCATTTCTCCTTTTCCGGTATATCCCGCATAAAAATAATAAAACCACTTCACTTTAGGACCAGATATTTACATAAGATCACTAATTGATTAATCTTAAGAAGAGGCAATCAATAAAAGGCTATTTTTGCATAATGAAACAGTTATTTTCGGTGTTATTTCTGTGGAGCATCTCCCTTTCTGCTTCAGCTGATACCGGTCCGGCTGTACTGCGCTCTCCACCGGATGCAGCAAATGCAAAATTGGTAATTTCCAGCCTCAGACAGGCAAAGATCACGCTGGATAACCCGTTGTTTTCAGAGTTTAACGATCTGGCATTTGATGCCATGCATAATAAAAATTACACATCCGCTATCAAATTCTTTTCTGAGAATATGCTTCGTTATCCGTCACCTCAGATGATTATAAATTATACCGATGCAAATCTTATGATGCTGACGGATAATAAGAATACCCCGGGCAGCTGCGCCCCTTCCGGTGAGGATTTACAAACAGCATTGCGTTATTACCATTCCGCTCTGCTCACTGATAATACTGTTAATTTATTATCCTGTGATGAAAGAAAAAATCTGACTGAGAAAATCACCTGCCTTGAGGCATTTCAGAAAACACCGGCACCTGCAGAATTCAGGTGCCGGATATTACATCCGGGGTCATAACAGCACAGTAATTTTTGTGCTGTTATAATTTTCTGACTTCATCGATAGCATTATAGAGCTCAGGAACAATCTCTTGTCTGTACCCTTCTTCTATCATCTCAAACGCCTTTTTTCTGGCGGCTGCTTTAGTTGCGCTATCCGCTGAGATATCCTCAACCAGCATATCCACCGCTTCATTCATTTCTTTCTTACAATTCTTATACGCGTTATCGGTAATTGTTTTTTTGCTGTCAGTGGTTGTCAGTGCCTGCCCGGCAGAATAACGGATAAGGCAGTTTCCCCATTTTTCAGACATCCCGTCTGTTGCACTGTTATTTGCCGGTGCCTGACAGCCGCCAATCAGCATAATTCCCAAAATCAAAAATAAACTTTTTTCATGTTCATCCCTTAACGGAGCTTTCCGTGTCTGTCCCCGGTCATCAGTGGTTTTAGTATTATAGTGATATTAGCAAAGAGAATTGGCGATATGGAATAGGATTTGACCTGATGAGAGAACTGATACCTCTGTATTTTCTGTGCTTCATTCCGGTTCAATTCTGCAGCGACTTATGCCCTTTGAGCACACCGTTATCATCAAAGATAAATAACATTCCCTTTCCTGATGCATCCTGACAAACCATGCCGTCTGCGTTCGTGCTATCCGTAATGCCCTGACAGGCCATATTACTGACATAAGGGCGCAACTGACATTTCAGTGTCCTGCCATCCATGATTTTAAGATGCCCTGACGCTGCAATCTCATCAGTGGATGGCTCCGGGCAAGTACCACTTCCCCAATTAGTCCCGTGATTATTATCAAACGCAGAGCAGCCTGACAGTAAGGTACTAATCAAAATGGTCATAATGTATTTATTTTGCATGATTTATCTCTTGATTACTGGTCTGAAAATTCCGGGTTATCATTTAATCATCAAACTATCGCCGTGGGTAGGGGGTTGTGTTTAAGCAAAACACCGATGACAAAATTTACGTTTCATTTTTCCTCATTACAAAAAATATTTTTGGTAAAAATAACAATAAAAAATAATAATTATGTACATTAAAATAAATGAAAATTAAAAATTTGTTCGCCTGATTATCCATTAATTCCCACAGAATAAATTAAATATATAATCTATTTTAAGATTTTATTTTATATGTCTATCGCATGCATGAATTAAACCGAGATTTCATGCACCACAAAACCATCCTCCTCTGCATAAATCACAGCCCTTTCCTCATCCGTAGCAGAACAAGCCAAACGCAAAGTTCATTTAATAAATTATATGTTTCGTCCGGAATTTGTTATCAAGAGTAAATGTAAATCAAGCCCCACATTACAAAAATCATTACAAAAATCAAGCAACTAATTGATTTTAAAATAATTATAATATAAACCAGTAAATAAGGTAAGTATTCCATCCCCATAAAAATTATTTTCTAACAAAAAACACACATCCCGGGTGACGATAACATAAATATTAATGTATTATTTCCGGCATAACACAAACAACACGAGTTTAAGATGCCGCGTCATTCGCATTACATTTTACATGATGAACTACAGGGATTTGATGTATTCAGATACACAGATATTAATTACGTTTTCTCTGGTGATGATACCCGCCGGATAACCTTCCGGTTAGTTTTTTGCAAAAATGAGTCTGACAATAATATTCTTTATAAATTATTTGGTGATGAACTAATTACCCTCACCATCAGCGTTATCAGTTTTTATAATATTGACGCTGAAAATAATAAAGAATGTGACACCATGTTTGAAAAGCCGCCCGGCGCACCGGATCTTACCGCGTCAGAGGCACTTTACCTTTATAGTACATTAGTTGACATCATTCTCCGGATAGCTGAAACTGAAGATATCCGGATATTAACTTTCCAGGCATACCGCGAAGAGTTACGTCGTGTATACGATAAACTTATAAGACGCTATGCCGCAGCCAGAAATCTGGACGCACATATAGAAGGGGCTTGTTATGTTATACGAACGGACAACTAAGAAAAACACTGAGATTGACTATGCCGCTATCAAAGCGCAGAAGAATGCAATGCTTCAGCGTTTCCTGCTGGCTAAGAAAAAAGCCGAACAGTCCGGTCAGGTTGTCACTAAGCCTATCTGATTCATTTATTGAAAACAGGCTCCTTCCGGAGCTTTTTTATGCCCGCAATGTCAGGACTGATTGTTGTATTCCCGCCTTTTGCAACACCGGCAACACGACACAAAACCACACCAATAACACCATAGAAAATCTCAATAAAGGGAATTTCTATGTCACAAAAATATTACCACGGTGTACGCGTTATTGAGCACAATAACGGTTCCCGGCCAATCCGCACCGTCAACACTACCGTTATCGGCATGGTCTGCACAGCAAATGATGCCGGTCTGCTGAATGAAAACGACATCCCCCCTTATCCGCGAAGATGGTTTCCGTTTCCGGGGTTCCCGCAAGAAACAAATTAAAGGCTGGACTGACAGATTGCCTAAAGTCATAAAAATGGCTGAAACCTTGCCAAACAAACCTGGAATATCTTGCCTTTATGTTGTCCATCAACAGAATGGGGGAAATATACCAGGGATGGATTTAACAGCCGTTGGCTGATGGCCAGAGAGGCTGCCATTCAAAATTATCCCGATGTCTCATTTGATTTTACTGTCCACGATTTAAAGGCCAAAGGCATATCAGATCTGGAAGGAACGCTGCAGGAGAAACAAACAATATCCGGGCATAAAAGCATTACTCAGACAGCCAGATATGACAGAAAAGTTCAGGTTGTACCGGTCGTCGGCGGCCCAAAAAACAGAACAAAACAAGGGGATTAATAGCGAAAGTTAATAGCGAAAGTTAATAGCGAAACAGTAGCGAAGTGTGATTTTAGTCACAAAAAAAGCGACCATAAAGGTCGCTCTCTTTTAACTCTAACTCACTGATAAATCAATGAATTTCTGTATGGTGCCCAGAGCGGGACTTGAACCCGCACAGCCTTGCGGCCGAGGGATTTTAAATCCCTTGTGTCTACCGATTTCACCATCTGGGCTGAATATGGAGGCGCGTCCCGGAGTCGAACCGAGGTACACGGATTTGCAATCCGCTGCATGGCCACTCTGCCAACGCGCCCTGGAGCGGGAAACGAGACTCGAACTCGCGACCCCGACCTTGGCAAGGTCGTGCTCTACCAACTGAGCTATTCCCGCATCTCTGAACTTACTGATTTACTTATTTGTTTTCGCAAACCGCTGTGTCGTTCGGATGCGTTGCATTCTACTGATTTCACGCTGTGAGTCAACCGCTTAATTCATGAAAAATGATCGTTCGCTGTTTTTTACAGCATATCGATCAGGCTTCACTCAAATCCGCCCATGCAGCGCGTAAATATTGGAACATAGACCAGAAAGTCAGGATCATTGCAATGTAGAAAAGGATGAAAGCAGCAATTTCCGTCAGGTCATTCGGCCGCCAGATAAGCCCCACCAGTGCCACCATTTGTGCCGTGGTTTTGACTTTACCCATCCAGGAAACCGCAACGCTGTTGCGCTTGCCCAGCTCAGCCATCCATTCACGCAGTGATGAAATAATAATTTCACGGGCAATCATTGTGATAGCAGGCAGCGTTATCCACCAGACCGCATAGTATTCTGTTACCAGCACCAGAGCGGTCGCCACCATCACTTTATCAGCGACAGGATCCAGAAAGGCCCCGAAACGGGTGGTTTGTTTTAAACGACGGGCAAGAAAACCATCAAACCAGTCTGTCATCGCAGCAATGACAAAAATAGCGGCGCTGACAACAGGTGCCCAGCTGAACGGCAAATAGAAGGCGAGGACAAAGAACGGTATCAGGATAACGCGAAACAGAGTCAGCCATGTAGGGATATTTAATCGCATAACGGAGCCATTATTTTATAAGTCAGATGAAAAAGCCGCTTGCGCATCTGCCGGCACATATTACCGCCCCGCTGATTCCGGGGCCTGTTGCGTGATTTTCAGGTTCTGCGCAATCCTACCGGATAACATCATACTACCACAGTTACAGATAACTCACCGCTGTTATTGAAAAAATTCTCTTATCCGCCGCACAGATAAGCCCTGTTTATTAATGCTTAAGTGCATGGAAAATTTTTTCCGCCAGTGCATACGAGATAGTCGGGACTTTGGCGATTTCATCGATGCTGGCGTTACGCAGCGGCTGTAATCCGCCCATGTATTTGAGCAGCATCTGCCGCCGTTTCGGCCCGATACCTTCTATCGATTCCAGCGCACTGGTGTTTTTAACTTTTGCCCTGCGTTGCCGGTGACCGGTGATCGCATGGTTGTGGGATTCGTCACGGATATGCTGGATCACATGCAGTGCCGGTGAGTCCGGCGGCAGCGCCATCCCTTCCCCGGAGGCGGCAAAAAAGAGGGTTTCCAGACCCGCTTTGCGGTCACTGCCCTTTGCCACGCCGATCAGTTTCGGTCTGTTTTTATCCCAGTCCACGTCCAGGCCGTCAAAGGCTTCAATCGCTTTACCGAGCTGGCCTTTACCGCCGTCGATAAAAATAATATCGGGGATTTTTTCATTGCCGATATGTTTGCCGTAGCGGCGGTGCAGCACCTGATCCATCGCCGCATAGTCATCCCCGGGCGTGATACCGGTGATATTGTAACGGCGGTATTCCGATTTCACCGGCCCGTTGCTGTCAAAAACCACACAGGAAGCTACCGTCTGATCTCCCATGGTATGGCTGATATCAAAACATTCCATACGATTGATGGTTTCAATGCCGGTCAGTTCTGACAGGGCTTTCATACGTGTCGCGATAGTGGATTGCTGCGCCCGTTTTGTCATCAGCGCGGTCACGGCATTGGTGTGTGCCAGCTTCAGATAACGGGCACGGTCGCCGCGCGGTTTCGGCTGGATAAGGATCCGCCGGCCGGCAAACTGAGACAGGGTTTCTTCCATAATCTCTTTTTCCGGTAACGGGAAATCCAGCAGAATATCATCCGGTAATGAACGGTTCTCACTGCCCTGGAGATAAAACTGGCCGATAAAAGTTTGTACGATTTCGTCCGGCTCAGTACCTGCCGGGACTTTCGGGAAGTAACTGCGGCTACCCTGCACGCGGCCGTTGCGGATAAACAGGACATGAATACAGGCCAGACCGGCATCAAAATAAACACCCACTACATCCAGGTCATCTCCGGAACCGGTAACAAACTGTTTTTCAGTGACAGCACGGACAGCCTGAATCTGATCGCGCAGACGGGCAGCTTCTTCAAAGCGCAGAGCCTGACTGGCCTGCTCCATTTTTTCCACCAGTTCTGTCAGCACCTGCTGATCTTTACCTTCCAGGAACAGGCGGACCAGGTTCACTTCTCTGTCATAATCCTCATCACTTACCAGTCCTTTGACACACGGCCCCAGACAGCGGCCAATCTGGTATTGCAGACACGGGCGGGAGCGGTTGCGGTAGACGCTGTCCTCACACTGACGGACGGGGAACAGTTTCTGCATCAGCGCCAGCGTTTCACGCACGGCATAGGCGTTCGGGAACGGCCCGAAGTATTCCCCTTTGGCGTGTTTGGCCCCGCGGTGAACAGCCAGCCGCGGGTGTTTGTCATTGCTGCTCAGATAGATATACGGATAGGATTTATCATCGCGCAACAACACGTTGTAACGCGGCTGATATTTTTTGATATAGGTGTGTTCCAGCAGCAACGCTTCTGTTTCCGTGTGCGTCACTGTGACATCTATCTGAGCAATATTCTTAACCAGCTGCTCGGTTTTTTTTCCCGAAACCTGCGTACGGAAGTAGCTGGAAAGCCGTTTTTTCAAATCTTTGGCTTTCCCGACATAAATCACTGTGCCTTCAGCATCATACATCCGGTATACACCGGGCTGGCTGGTCACAGTTTTTAAAAATGCTTTCGCATCGAATTCAGTTACAACCGCTTTTTCCATACAGGGTACAAACTCTCTGCTCTCAGTGTTTATTCATTCATCCGGCACCACGCTGTCAATATGGATCAGTCCGTAGCGCAGTGCCAGATGGGTGAGTTTAATATCACCATTAATATTCAGCTTATTAAATATTCTATATCTATAACTGTTCACCGTCTTGCTGCTGAGACACATTTTGTCGGCAATTTGTGTGACTTTGATGCCCTGCGCTATCATAACCATCACCTGGCGCTCCTGGTGACTCAGTTTATCCAGCGGATTGCTGTCATGTGCATGCAGGCGGGTGTCAAGAATGGTCTGCTGGGCGATATCCGGTGCCACATAGCGCTGGCCCCGGCTGATAATCCGGATGGCGTGCAGTAAATCCTCACGGTCACTGCTCTGATACAAATACCCCGCCGCACCGCTGTTCATCACTTTATACGGTGAGATCAGGCTGTGTTCATCTGTCAGGATAATCACTTTGGTTTCTGAGGTATAGCGGGTGATTTTTTTTGCAGCTTCCAGGCCGCTCATCACCGGAAAACCAATATCAAGCAATGCCACATCCGCATGATTATCACGGCACCAGCGCACTGCACCGGTGCTGTCCCTGACCTCCCCCGCCATTTTCATACCCGGTGTTGCCGTGATAATGGCACCAATCCCTGCACGGTAAAATTCATTCGAATTTGCCACCAATACTGAAATCACACAGAACTCCTTTCTGAATTTTCAATAAATTTACCGTAAATTATACAAGGCCTGGTTAAACCGTTATTTAATAAAGATGACATTCTTCCGGTAACAGGCTGAATATTATAAATATATCTCACGACTAAAAATTGATTGCAGTGATGATTCAACAGAAACAGAGGACATGAAAGGAGACGGCTGCCGGGAGACAGCAGCCGGAGACAGGCAGATAATGTTACGGCATATCAGGATGAAAACGGTCAATGCTGACCAGTTGATCAAAAGGCAGTTTACCGATACGCGGATAAGGCTCACCGGCGGATTTACCAATCGCCACCATCAGGCAGATTTCATAGTTTTCCGGCAGATCAATGACTTCAGCCACCGCATTAAAATCAAATCCGTCCATCGGACAACTGTCATAGCCCTGCGCTTTTGCCAGCAGCATCAGCGTCTGGGCAAAAATACCGGCACTGCGCATAATTTCATCACGCTGGGTTTCCGGTTTACCGCGATAGTAGTTATCAACCGCATTGACCATAAAATCCCGCACCAGCGGGTCGGCATCACGCCAGATTTCACGGGGACGGGAACTCCAGGCTGCCACATCACCGCATAAAATCACCAGCATGGAGGCGTCCGTCATCTGCGGCTGATCCCAGCCCACTTTGCGGATATTGCGGCGTTGTGCCGGATCCTCCACCAGCAGCGGCCGCCAGTGCTGAAGGTTAAAGGCACTCGGGGCATTTTCCATCGCCAGTGACAGTAGTGCTTTCTTCTCGTTAAGCGGGATCACAAAATCAGGATCAAACTTCTTGGTTGCTCTGCGCTGACGCACGGCATCAATAACATTCATACAGACTCCTGTTTATTCCATTTATTATCCGGATGATTTATTTACCATAACATGAATTTGATTCCGGATGCGGGGTCACGATTACAACGCAAAAAAAAACCCGCACTCCGGTGAGTGCGGGTTTTCAGTCATTAACTGTCAGCAGAATTATACGAACAGTTTGAACACGATGTTACCGATGGTCAGCAGACCGATGATGGTAACAAAGTAGTTAGATGCCTGACCTTTGTATTTGCTCAGAGCCGGTACGCGGTTAACAGCATACATTGGCAGTAAGCACAGCAGTGATGCGATGATTGGTGCACCCATTGCTTCAATCAGGTCCAGGATGTTCGGGTTGATGTAAGCGATGAACCAGGTAGAACCCATGATGAACACCATAGAGATCAGGTTCAGTTTACCAACGCTGACTTTGTTTTTGTCGCCACCGAACGCAAATTTCAGTAACAGACCGTTCATACCTTCCAGAGTACCCAGGTAGTGACCGAAGAAGGATTTGAAGATTGCAACCAGTGCAATGATTGGTGCAGCCCAGACCAGGATAGTCGCCAGAGTACCGTTAGCGCCGCCCACGTTGTTGAAGTGGTAAGCCAGGTAAGTCAGAACAGGAACGTTCATCTCTTTCGCTTCAGCCATGTTAGCCGGAGACAGCGCGAACAGGCAGCTGAATGCGAAGAACATAACCACACCCACCATCAGTAAACCTGCGCGGGAGATGATTTTGTTCACTTTTTGCTCGGTGAAATCTTTACCGCACGCCGCTTCGTATTCTTCACGTTTTGATACCACGAAAGAAGATACGATTGGTGAGAAGTTGAAAGAGAACACCATGATGGAAATACCCAGCCATACTGTTACCAGGATACCGCTGTGACCGAACAGCTGGAAGCTGTCTGCGTTCACGCTTTCAAATACGGCTGTGTTCCAGTAAGGGATCAGAGCCAGAGATAACAGCACCAGGCTGGCAATGAACGGGAATACCAGGTAGCTCATGACGCGGACCATCAGATCTTTACCGAAGTAAATAATGACAGCCATTGCTAACAGCAGAATCAGTGCAACCACACCCCGGTTCAGCGGCATCATGCCCAGCTGCTGTTCCCAGAATGCCATAAAGGTATTGGTGATGGTTACGCCGTAGATCCACAGGAGCGGACAGATTGCGAAGAAGTACAGGAAAGTGATAACAACACCACCGCCTTTACCAAAGTGCTCTTCAACAGTTTCTGTGATATCGCCTGACGGATTTTTGCCTGACAGACATAAACGTGCTAATGCACGGTGACATAAGAACGCAATCGGATATGCCAGAACCAGCATGATCAGAATCGGGATCAGGCCACCGTAACCGGCACGGATCGGGAAGAATAGTACCCCTGCACCTATAGCAGTACCGAACAGACCGAGTGTCCAGGTCGTGTCCGATTTACGCCAGCTTTTATACTCAGCCGGAATCTGGGTTTTGTCAGTACTCATGTTGCTTTTCCTTTTAAAAGACTATGCAAATATTATTTTTCGTGGGTACCAATAATTTCAGAGATACGAGTCAGGTCAATGTTCCCGCCGGAAATGATGCTGACTGTCTTCTTGTGTTCGATATATTTTTTCAGTTTCCCGCTAAGAATCGCAGCAGACGCCAGTGCACCGGCACCTTCGGTCACTACTTTGTTGCGCTGGATTAACGCAATCATGCTTTCGCGGATTTCTTCTTCTGTTACCAGAATGATGTCTGTCACCAGCTCTTTCACGATGTCATACGTGATACTGCCCGGAGTCGAAACATCACAACCATCTGCCACAGTACCGGCATCACGATGGGTCGTGATTTTACCAGCACGATATGATGCTTCCATACCATGAACGTTTTCAGATTGGACACCGATCACATTAATAGTCGGGTTGATGGATTTCAGAGCAACTGCAACACCGGCAATCAGACCGCCGCCGCCGATTGGAACGATAACGTTATCGACGTCATACAGATCTTCAAGGATTTCCAGACCGATAGTCCCCTGGCCTGCGATCACTTTTTCGTCATCGTATGGCGGGATAAAGATACGGCCTTCCTGCTCAATGATCTCTCTTGCTTTAGCAATCGTGTCATTGAAGTTATTACCGTGCAGAACAACTTCCGCAGAGTAATCTGAGGTTGCTGCAATTTTGGATTTTGGTGCACCGGTAGGCATAACAACTTTGCCGTTGATACCTAACATAGCGCAGGATAAAGAAACGCCCTGAGCATGGTTACCGGCTGAGCAGGCAACGATGCCCTGTGCTCTTTCTTCTGGTGTCAGCGAACTTAACTTGTTAAATGCACCACGGAGTTTAAATGAACCTGTGCGCTGCATGTTCTCAAATTTTAAGTGGATTGTGCCGTTGCACTTTTCACTTAAATAATTGGACTTCGGCATACCCGTTTTATAGACATGTCCTCTGATGGTTTTTTGTGCATCAATGATATCTTTAATGGTTACCGGCAGATCGTATGTAATCATGACAAACCTCGTCCTATCTTTTTATATATATTAAAATTAAGTCTAACTATACCGACAAATTTAAAAACAACTGTATTTCAAATCATATTTTTAAAATATTCCCGAAAAACTTTCTCAACGTGTGATCCAATCCAAACTTCTTTCGGTTTTCTGTCTTTTTTAATGTTTTATATTTCATTTCAAGTTAAATGAAAATGACTTAATGTTGATTATTTGTTAAATAACAGCAATCGGATTAACATTTGGTTGCGCAACGCAATCTTTTTCCCATCTTTTGTTATCAATGCTGCATTATTGTTAAAGAATCACTGCGTAAAAAGACGTATAAATGATCCCACCACGTAAAAAAGGGCATGTATTTTGACAAAAATTAATCTTACCAAGGCCCCATCTTACAGCAAAATATCCTGATTTTTTTAACAATCCTGAAAATGCAATGTGATTCAAATCACTATAAATATTATATCTATTTGTTTATTAACGATTTGAATATTTTTTACTCATTACAATCCTGATTTGCGGCAGATCGTAACATGTTCAGTTGTTCTGTACGCATTATCACCGGGTGCTTACCCAAGCCAAATTCGGATAAAAAATCATCAAATTATTTATTTATATGTTAATGATTCCCATTTATAGCCGGAGTGTTACATTTCCATGACATAAATCGTAACGTTTTTTTGCCTGACAGCCCAAAAAAGTGTTCACTTTAGGAAACAGCTAAATGGCTGTTTTTTTGGCCTGAATCTGTGTTTTTTTTAACCTTGCAATTAATTAAATATATATTTAATTTGTGACAATTTTATTTATCAGACATCTTTAAACCAAAATAAAACAATGAAAAATATTAATTTACTGAATACTATTTTTAATAATCAAAAATGATATCTGGCTATTTTTTTATAACCCGATTTTTTCCTTTTTATTTCTTCCCGGACGGAAATAGCCGGTTTTTGCCTGTGGGTATAGTCGCTAATGTCAACATAAGCCAACTACGACAGACAGATAAGCATTTAAAACTTCAATATTGCGATTTTTCAGATTTAATATTTACTGTGAAAATAATCAGCCCATGTGATAAATCCATTGCCGCACAGCATTAAAACGGCAGAAAATGTTATTTTGCTAAAATCGATTCAGTCATAAGAATGGTTTTATGCGCCGCTGACACAATTATCTGTTACAACATCCTGCTCACCCTGCAGATACTTACCGGTGTGACAATCCTCATACTTCCTCAATCATGGCGGCTTTGCCATTGCATTCCGGGACAGCCATGCTGTAATGATTTACGACTTAAGTGTTAACCCCGGTAAACAGGAGAATGTATATGTTCGACTTGACAGGTAAAATCGCAGTGGTTTCCGGCGGCGCCAAAGGGATCGGGCGCGGCATCGTCACCGCGCTGAAAAAGGGCGGTGCCACCATTGTTATCGCCGATATTGATGAAAAAACCGGCAGCGCAACCGCTGCAGAGCTGGGAACAGACTTTATGGCACTGGATGTAACCTCTCAGTCTCAGTGCCGCGCTGTTATCAGTAAGGTCAGAGAAAAGTACGGTCGTCTGGATATCCTCTGCTCAAATACCGGTATTTTCCCGCAATGCACCATCAAATCCATGACGGAGCAGGACTGGGATACCATGCAGAAGGTGAACGTGAAGGGGATGTTTTTCCTGGTTCAGGCCGCGCTGGGTGTGATGGAAGAACAAAAATATGGCCGGATCGTGATTACCTCTTCCATTACCGGTCCGGTCACCGGCTTTCCGGGCTGGAGCCATTACGGTGCAAGCAAAGCCGCACAGCTTGGTTTTATGCGCAGTGCCGCGCTGGAATATGCCCGTCTCGGGATCACCATTAACGCAGTCCAGCCGGGCAATATCCTGACTGAAGGACTGAAAGCACAGGGTGAAACCTATCTGGACCAGATGCGTGCCACTATTCCGACGCACACGCTCGGTGAGCCGGAAGATATCGGTTATGCTGCGGCGTTCCTTGCCTCTGATGAAGCTAAATACATCACCGGACAGACCATCATTATTGACGGCGGCCAGATTTTACCGGAATCCCCGGAAGCACTGCTCTGATAAAACAGCACAGGTGAGGATACCGCCCGGTATCCTCTTATCTGCCCTGATCCCTCGCGGCAGCAATCAGTGCCTCGCCCAGATAGCTTTTTTCTGAGGTAATCCCCGGCAATACCAGATAGTATCCGCCGCCGAACGGTTTGATGTAACGCTCAAGCGGTTCACCGTTCAGCCGTTTCTGTGTATCGATAAAGCCTTTTTTCAAATCCTTCTGGAAGGAGATAAATACCAGCCCCATATCCAGCTGCCCGGACGGGGTCAGCCCCAGCGAGTAGCTGTAGCTGCGGCGGCGCAGTTTGGCCACGTGTCGCTCTGTGGAACGCGGTTCAGCGCGGCGCATGTGGGAATCAAATAAGACCCGGTCACCGTGCGGATCCTGCTTAAAGTCCGGGTCGTCGTACTCATGCTCTTTGCCCATCGGCGCACCGCTGGCTTTGTGACGGCCAAAATCATTTTCCTGATCTTCCAGCGGTGTCCGGTCCCAGAATTCCAGCTCAAAACGGATAAGGCGTACCGCCTGATAACTGCCGTTTTCCGCCCAGGCGGGTTCCCGGCCGGTGATCCAGACCAGGTCGTTCATCAGGGCATCATCACCGGCATCGGCATTGCCGGTACCGTCTTTAAAGCCAAACAGGTTAACCGGTGTTGTGCGGCATTCAATATCCCGGGCCGGCAGAAAACCGTCAATTTTCCACAACGGAGCTACCCGGCCGGAGAGGCGGCGCAACACTTCACGCAGTGCATAAATCACCGTTTCACGGCTGTTGGCACAAAACTGCAGCAGGATATCCCCGCCGCACCAGGCCGGATCAAGCCGGTCGTTCGGGAATGCCGTCATGGCGGTAAATTTTTGCGGTTTCAGTGGCGATAAGCCGAAGCGCTCATCAAACAGAGAGTGGCCGAGAGAGACAGTCACTGTCAGTGCATCCGCAGTCAGTGCCGTACCGAGAATCCCGGATTCCGCCGGCGGCATTCTGTCATCGCCCGGTGCCGCCGCCTGACGGTTGCGGGTCAGTTCCGCAATACAGCCGGTCAGCCGCCGGAAAACATCCTCAACCTCATCCAGCGTTTTAACGGTCAGATTCAGTGACAGAAAAATGGCCTCTTTCTGCTCCGGTGTGATAACCCCGGCCTGATGTTTACCAAGGTACGGAATTTCCCGCAGCCGCGCGCTGTTATCACACGCCGCCGGTGCTGCGGCGGCAGAAAAAGCCGGTAACCCGCCGGACAACAGGACACTCCCTGCCCCCAGCCATTTCAGGGTATTTCGTTTGCTGAGACTAACAGACTCTTCTGTCTCAGTCAGATTCACTTTGCCGTGTTTCATGGTTCATTCCGGTATTTGTAATACACGTCTATTTTCAGTTCAGCGCGCAGTTGTGCCAGAGATTCTGCCAGCAGCGTCAGGTCTGCATAGAGTTGCTGTTTATCTTCCGGTGTCAGTTTCTCATATTCCGCATACTGCCCCCGGGTATCCCGGTAACGGGCCATGACCGCATCCGGTCCCGCAAACTGCTTTCTGAGTGCCTCATTGGTTTTTGCGGATAATAACGGCGCCAGCCCGCTGACAATGCGCCGGGCCCCTTCAATATTGGCGGCGATATCTGACAGATCTGAACGGCTGTAGCGGTTTTCATCACCACTCAGTTTAGTGCTGAGAATCAGTTCAATACTGTCATCCGCAGACTGCACCAGCTTTGCCGCAGGGAGGGTTTCCACGTCGATCCGCTGTTTCAGGTCATTAATATTGCGCAGCAGATCGGCTGTGGCGGCCTGAGCGGCTGCGGGATCATTTTGAGCAAACAGCGCATATTCGATGCGGTGAAATCCGGTGAATTTCGGATCCTGCTCGCGGCTGAGAAAATAGCCGGCATGAGGGTTAATCACCCGGTCAGCGTGGCCGAAAACCACCACTGCCGCGCGGATAACCTCATAATCATAATGTGCCTGAATATAAGCCTGCCGTGCAGCTGCCATATCCCCCACGGCCAGCGCTTTTTGCAGCAATTGCAGCTGATGTTCAGCCGCAGCTGTCTGTTTCCCCATCATCGTCATGTAATCCGCCACGACCGGGCGGAATTTTTCAGGTGACGGAATATCCCCTTTGGCGATCACCACATCACTGCCGGTATCCGGATTACCTGCACGGTATTTTTCCGCATAGCCGGGAGCGCTGAGCAACAGTGATGTCAGAATCAGTACGGCTGTCCGGTTAATCCGCATGTTTTTTTCCTCTGCGGCAGAACAGCGCAATAATCACCAGCCAGTACACCACAAAAGTAATGACACTCAGGCCGATAGGCTGTGCACGGTAACCGAACAGGCTGGCCAGGAAGCTGCCGGTGGTACCTGTGTCATCCAGCCAGTTGGTGGTATCCCACAGCGGATAGATGAGGAAATCATTCAGTTCGATATCATGTTCGGTCAACAGGTTGACGATTTCTTCCGTTCCCTTAAGCAGCAGCGAACAGGCAAGGAACAACAGCACAATACCGGTGATGCGGAAAAACCATTTCCAGGCAATTTTCCGGTAAGTGAACAGGAACAGCCACAACGTCAGTGCCGCTACCGCGATACCGGCCACGACTTCCCCGGTAAATGACCACATGGTGTCTGCATTCAGCCCCATCACAATACCGGAGAGGAACACCACGATTTCACTGCCTTCACGGGCTATCGCGATCGCCACAATAAACAACGCGCCCCACCAGGAGTGCTGCCGGGCACTGTCATTCATCTCCTGCTCAATACCGGATTTGAGTGATGCGCTGTGCTGCTGCATCCAGTACACCATCTGCACGATCAATACCGCCGCGAACAGCGACATACCGATCATAAAGTACGTCTGACCGCTGTCATCCAGCACATTAAACACACCATAGATAAGCAGTGCGAGAAACAGTGACAGCGCAACACCGAGTGCCACTCCGCCCCAGAGATAGCGGCGCCCTGCGGCAGCATCCGGATGCTGTTTAATCCACGCATAAATGATGCCGACCACCAGCAGAGCTTCAAAGCTTTCACGCCAGACGACAAAAAGAACCTGTCCCATAATTAATTCCTGTGAACTGACACTTATTCCGCGATGATCTCACCGGCCGGATGCGACAGATGAAAATCATCAAAAAAGGTATATTTTCCGGGTTTGAGCGGCGCAATCACCACCACGGAAGATGCCCCCGGAGCCAGCACTTTCTCTTTGCGCAGCTGGGTGCTTTCAAATTCGACCGGTTCGGTGCCGGTATTAGAGATTTTAATGCGGATCGGCGTTTTTGCGGGTACCTTCAGTACCGGCGGTGTCAGTTCGCCGTTATTCATTTCCAGTTCGACAGTGAATTTCTCTGCCGCTGCAGCGGGCAGTGATATCAGGGAAAGCACCGATAAACACAGTGCCATAACAACGAGTTTCATGAGTGACCTCAGCGGGATAGCGACATCCGGTGTCCGGACAGCAGACCGCGGTTACCGGCCTGCTGTTTTCCTTAAATAATAAACTCAGTAACTGCCTTTGCGGCCGGTACCGGCATACTCGAAGTCCCAGGAGACATCAAACGGCTCAAACCACGGAGCAACACCGGTTTCTTTATCGATATGGCGACCGAAAGCCACGTTGTCGTTCATGCTTGGCGGAGAGATGCGGTATTCGACGCGGTATTTACCGTAACCATCCAGTTTCAGGTTTTCACCGTAGTGCGGGCCGTCGCTGGCAACCATCGCCATAAAGGTGCCGGACTGGGCTTTTTTCGGATCATCCAGTTTGGTGACTTTGTAATCCACTTTCAGATACGGGATCCAGTCCCCTTCCGCGAAGCCGTTCGGGTTTTCCTCAACGGCGTGGATATCTGCTTCCAGGTGGATGTCTGACTTATCCGCCGCCAGATGGTGCATTTCATGTTTGCCTTCCACTGCCATGGTAATCGGCTGCAGATACACCCCCTGAATCTCCATACCGTTTTTGATAACAGGTTGTCCGAGCGGATATTCCAGTGCCAGGGCAGAGGTTGATACCACGCCCAGTAATGCTGCTGCCACACTCATCCCGATACGCATGCTGATTCCTCATTGTCATTATACAAATAGTGCTGACAATAATAATCATTACCATTTACACTGTTCAAGTAAAAGTTATCGCTTGCCGCCACATTTTTCAATGAAACGGTTACATTTACACCGGGATTCAGCCACGAAATACATCCGCAAAGGCAATGTCCGGCAGGAAATATCCGCTGTTGTATAATTTACACGGATGCGTTACATCTTAAGCAGCCTTCCGCAAATGAGATCACACTGATGCAAGCCGATATTGTGCTGTTCGATGATTTTGAAACCCTGGATGTGTTCGGCCCTGCTGAGATTTTCGGCCGTTCCCCGCATTACACACTGAATTACTGCTCTCTCAGCGGTGGTGTGATCACCAGTTCACAGGGGGCACAGATAATAACAACGGTATTTGAGCCGGAGAAAACCGCACTGATGCTGGTACCGGGAGGTCAGGGCACACGGCGGCTGGTCAGTGATGAGGGCATGCTCGCGGCGTTGCGTACCGCGGCACAGCATGCACAATGGTGCCTTTCTGTCTGTACCGGTTCGGCCCTTCTGGCGGCGGCCGGTGTGCTTGACGGCCGACAGGCGACATCCAATAAACGTGCCTGGCAGTGGGTGACCTCTCTGTCCGCACAGGTAAACTGGGTGAAAAAAGCACGCTGGTGTGCGGACGGCCGTTTTTATACCTCTTCCGGTGTATCGGCGGGCACGGATATGGCGCTGGCATTTATTGCTGATCGCCACGGTGAGGCCGCAGCGGAGGAGATCGCACAACACATTGAATACCGGTGGCATAATGATGCCGGTGATGACCCTTTCGCCGTATAAAAACTGGACGACAGGCAATCATTTACGACATAATAGCGCCTCTGAAATAAAACCGGCGGATGTTTATGTTAGAAACTATCGGATTTGTGCTACTGGTGAGTACCTGCGGCGACGATGCCTGCGAGGCACTGCCGGTCACGGAAGATATCTATACCAGACATGAGTGCGAACTCCGCCTGAAATATATCGCCAAACGCCGTCCCAACCTCTACTTCATGTGTAACGAGGTGATGCGGGAAAACGGCTCCGGTGATGACGACAGCCCCGGAATTCCGGATGATCCGGAAGACACGCTCCCCCCGGATGAGCAGCCGTAACCGCTTAACTGAACGGATTAATTCCCTGTTTTATCAGACGCCGGAAACGGAAAATCGCCCAGCCGTTGATCACCAGAAACGTCGATTCAATCAGTGTGCCGCCGACCGTTCCCAGCCAGGCGTTATACACCACCCAGCAGGCTGTTGAACACCAGATCACATACCGCATACGCAATCCCGTCAGCAGAAAAAACGCAAAGGTGCTCATCAGGGTGCCCGTTACCGGCAGCACTTCCTGCCAGGTACGGATATTAGGCACCGCCAGAACCAGTGTCAGTGAAACAAATAACCAGAGCACCCAACGCTGACGATGGCTGATAGACACATAAGTCCGGATACTGTTGAGCGTGGCACTGATCCCGGCGGGATAGGCACCAAGCAGAAAAAAGTGGGATGCCATAATGGCGGTGTAAATTGATAACCGGATTTTGAGTTTCCGCTCATTGCGCTGGACAAAAACCGTCGTGCCGATAATAAACGCAACAATACCGAGCCCCTGCCCTGCGTAATACAGATAGTCCATCTTCCCCTGCCGTAATCACATGCTGAATGGTTTTAATTATTGTGCTGCCAGCATAAACATAATTTGTTCAGGTTGCGAGCGATTGCACGTTTCAGACATTAAAAAAGAGGCCTCAGCCCCTTTTCTTATTGCATCATGCCGTTATCACATGTGCAGTGGTATCAGCATGCCATATAGCCCGGATAATGTGTCTCGATTTTGTGATAAGTCCGGGTTTTCTTATTATCGTCCTGAATGACACAGATTCTGCTTTTTGACTTCAGCGCCTGCGGGATTTTTTCCGCATTTTCATCTGCGGCAGCTGCAATAAAGATGTTAATTTTTGATTTCCCTTTACTGTATGTATAGGGCATTCCTAACAAACGTCTCGCAGCTCTGTTAGTTCGCATAATAAACTCCTCATTGTTGTGAACGTTCACCTATTATAGCAACTTACTGAAAATAATAAAGTTTTCCCTAAGTGGCTGATTTACCGCCTGCATAATGGTATTTCCGTGCCCTATCCTGTATGTTGGATACGACCTGTTCACTGACCGGGAGAGTCTGATAAATGGCGTGTATTTTTTGTGATATCGCGGCGGGGAAAGCCCCCTGTCATAAGATCTGGGAAGATGAGCATTATCTGGCATTTTTGTCGATATTTCCCAATACCGACGGTTTTACGGTGGTGATCCCGAAGGCGCATTACCCGAGCTATGCATTTGACCTGGAAGACGATGTTCTGACCGGCCTGGTGCTGGCAACTAAAAAAGTGGCAAAAGTTCTGGAAAAGGCATTTCCGGATGTCGCGCGCTGCGGCATGTTTTTCGAGGGCTACGGGGTGGATCATATCCACAGTAAACTCAGCCCGATGCACGGCACCGCAGATATGACAGAATGGCGGCCGATCGAGCATAAACAGCCCGCATTTTACACACAGTATCCGGGATTTTTGTCATCCCACGACTGTGAGCGGGCAGATGATAAGAAGCTGGCTGAACTGGCGGCGGCTATCCGCGCAGGTCAGGAAAAGTGAGTGATTCCGGTGGTGCCTTCACCACCGGAATGTTGTGTCAGCGGACTTCGCACCCGACCACGGTGGCATACCCGAGACCATCACTGTCCATCATCAGCAGACACTGCGGGCTGAGGGTTTCCATCGCTTTTATCAGCATCATTGCCATCACAAAAACCGCTTCCCTGTCAGCGCTGACCTGATTATCCGCAATATAAATATTATTTTTCAGGAAAGTACGGCGCTGTGCTTTATTGCAGTACTGATAAATCACATCCTGCGCCAGTTCATTTTCCCGCATCAGCCAGAATGATTTCTCTTCCTCTTTATCCAGCAGATTCATTTTTTCCAGCATCGGCAGATCGGCGGTTAACTGCATTTCATTGATCGGCATAAAGCGCGACAAACTACCGTTAAACGGAAATGTATTGCGCTCAAAATAGTAGCAGGATGTCAGCAGAATGGCGCTTGCCATTTCGTGATAAGCCGGTATCTGACCCGCCTGCCAGATATTCAGTCCGACCAGCAGCCACATGGCGCTGTTATCTTCCTCATCAAACAGATGGCCGATATCATCCGGTGTCTGAATGAATTCAGTCGCACAACCCCAGATTTTCGTTACATTGCGCTCAATTTCTGTATTTTGCAGCTGATTCGGGGTGATCACATACACGGTTTTCAGTTTTGACTGATAACCTTCATGCTGCTGATTCAGATCTTTCGCCAGCGCGGTAAAAATAGCCTCAACCGAATGGTCATAACCGGCAAGCAGTTGTTTATCTTCTTCATCTGTCCGTTGTTTCCGCTCTGAGGTATAAACCTGTTTAACACTTTTCGGCATCAGCAATGAAACCCCGGTCACCATCAGTCTGCGCTGGCACCAGTTGACCCACTCATTACGTTTGAAATTAATGGAAGCATTCCAGCTCTGACAGGCAATCCGCGCCTGCTCATGACGGTGCATGGCGTAAGTGAACAGACACATCCAGATCAGAATGTACGGCAGATAGATAAAAATCAGTACTTCCGTCAGCGGGAGTTTGAAAATATAAAAATCGAGAAAAAAGATAAGGGCCAGAACGACGAACAGCAACCCCAGCCACAGCGTAATTTTGGCGCCCGGTGCATCACGTTTAACCGGAAATTCAGGAACAGGCCACGACATCGGAATATAGCTCCATGCTGAAAGAAATACAGATATGCCGCTCCGGGCTGCCGGAACGACGTCAGTGTTTGTTATAAAAAGAGAGATCACAAAAAATCGTGTGGTGGGTCGTACAGGATTCGAACCTGTGACCAATTGATTAAAAGTCAACTGCTCTACCAACTGAGCTAACGACCCATCTTTGGGATTGATTTTCAGGAATGGTGGGTCGTACAGGATTCGAACCTGTGACCAATTGATTAAAAGTCAACTGCTCTACCAACTGAGCTAACGACCCATACCTGAGTGATGCGGGAGAATCATGTGAAGTGGTGGGCGATACCGGGCTCGAACCAGTGACCCCCTCCTTGTAAGGGAGATGCTCTACCAACTGAGCTAATCGCCCACTTCAGGATGACTGCAACTTACATCATTATTATGAATGGTGGGCGATACCGGGCTCGAACCAGTGACCCCCTCCTTGTAAGGGAGATGCTCTACCAACTGAGCTAATCGCCCATTCATAACATTTACTGCTTTACTTCACTATCACAACGTTCATTCTTAATAAGAATGGTGGGCGATACCGGGCTCGAACCAGTGACCCCCTCCTTGTAAGGGAGATGCTCTACCAACTGAGCTAATCGCCCGTCGTGATGGAGGTGCATTATAGGGATCTGCGCGTTTGAGTCAACGCTTTTTCGAAAGAAAATGATCGTTCGTTGTAATTTTAGTCACCCTGTTCTGATTATCACCACCCGCGCGCAGTATGTAAGCAGAAATCGGATAAATCGTGATCGCCGTCAGATTCAGTGCTGCAAAAACGTGCTGTTTTGTCATGTGTTTTTCCTTTTGACACGAGAAAAATGACTTTTTCGGCCTTCTTTCCCCCTTTTCATTGAGGAATTATGTCTCAGTGCTAAAATATCCCGCATCGTATTTCTTCATCCACTACGTCTGGCGCAGACGTTATGAAAGGCATTCCAATGAGTAAAGTAAAAACCCGTTTCGCACCCAGCCCTACCGGCTACCTGCATGTGGGCGGTGCACGTACCGCTCTGTACTCCTGGCTGTACAGCCGTCACAACCACGGTGAATTTGTCCTGCGTATAGAAGATACTGATCTTGAACGCTCAACTCAGGAAGCTATCGACGCCATTATGGACGGGATGAACTGGCTTAATCTCGGCTGGGATGAAGGTCCGTATTACCAGACCAAACGCTTTGACCGCTACAATCAGGTGATCGACACCATGATTGAAAACGGTACGGCTTACCGCTGCTATTGCTCCAAAGAGCGTCTGGAAGCCCTGCGTGAAAAACAGATGGCGAATAATGAGAAGCCGCGTTACGACGGTTGCTGCCGCGATCACGCTCATAACCATACTGCGGATGAGCCGCACGTGGTGCGTTTCCGTAACCCGCAGGAAGGATCTGTTATTTTTGACGACAAAATCCGCGGGCCGATTGAATTCAGCAACCAGGAACTGGATGACTTAATCATCCGCCGTACTGATGGTTCCCCGACCTATAACTTCTGTGTGGTTGTCGATGACTGGGATATGGAAATCACCCATGTTATCCGTGGTGAAGACCATATCAACAACACACCGCGCCAGATCAACATCCTGAAAGCCCTCGGTGCGCCGGTACCGGAATATGCCCACGTATCCATGATCAACGGCGACGACGGCAAGAAATTATCCAAACGCCATGGTGCAGTGGGTGTGATGCAGTACCGCGATGACGGCTATCTGCCGCAGGCACTGCTGAACTACCTGGTGCGTCTGGGCTGGTCTCACGGCGATCAGGAAATCTTCAGCATTGAAGAAATGACTGAGCTGTTCACCCTGGAAGCCGTCAGCAAATCCGCCAGTGCATTCAATACTGAGAAATTACAGTGGCTCAACCACCACTACATTAACAGTATGCCTGCGGAAGAAGTGGCTGTTTACCTGCAATGGCATATTGAGAACGCCGGGATTGATACCCGCAACGGCCCTGAACTGGCAGACCTGGTCCGCCTGCTGGGCGAACGCTGCAAGACACTGAAAGAAATGGCGGAAACCTGCCGTTACTTCTATGAAGACTTTGACAGCTTCGATGCCGATGCCGCGAAAAAACATCTGCGCCCGGTTGCCCGTCAGCCGCTGGAAGTGGTTAAAGCCAAACTGGCCGCACTGACCACCTGGACACCGGAAGCCGTACACGAAGCCATTCAGGCAACGGCTGATGAACTGGAAATCGGGATGGGTAAAGTCGGTATGCCGTTACGTGTTGCTGTGACCGGTGCCGGTCAGTCTCCGGGTCTGGATGTGACCGTACATGCGATTGGTCAGTCCCGCTCTCTGGCGCGTATCGATATGGCGCTGGCCTTTATTGCTGAGCGCGAAGCACAGTAATCATTGTCAACGACCTGATACCCGGCCCTGTGCCGGGTATTTTTTTGTCATTTTACTGAATTGACGGCTTTTTCATCGGTCGCACACGAATTTCATATTAAGCCGTTGACAGCTCAGGGAACCTTGCCTATTATGCTGCGCGTCCGGTCGATTTTATCGGGGCTATAGCTCAGCTGGGAGAGCGCTTGCATGGCATGCAAGAGGTCAGGGGTTCGATCCCCCTTAGCTCCACCAAA
>PPYF01660211.1_pt1 | contig 147211 bp, 148 predicted proteins | sample 1559871 | NCBI WGS metagenome assembly PPYF01 (sample SAMN08240021, study PRJNA423297) | Human gut metagenome, whole genome shotgun sequencing project. | reverse complement strand
GGCTCTACGTCAAGTAGTGTTGATCAGGAAATTTCTGCTCTACATTGTAAAATTGGTCTAAAGGAATCATCTGCGAGGATGGTTCCTTTTAGCTTACCTGGATTTGTTTTCCCATAATTAAATAAACCCTCGTCCGAAAGGTTTCAAAACAACGATAGCCGAAAGCAACCCGTTTAATTAATTTAATCCGATTATTAAATCCCTCAGTTTGTCCATTGGAGAACTCCTGTTGAAAGCCTAGTCTAATCCCCTTCTGGTACCGAGCTAAGACATGACAGCGATGAACTGTATAATGACTGAGTCCCTCAGAGCGGAGATTTAATAACCGAAAGAAACGTTTGAAGTCTTTTTGATTGTAAGCATATTTTAGTGCTTGAATGTGATTATAGGTAGCACTTAGTTCTTCGTCATAAGCCAACATCAGATCTAAAATCGTTACTGAATTAACTATCCGATGAAAGTAACGACCTTCATAATATTCATCAGTATTAAGATTGGTTTGATCTTGAAGGAAGAGACGCCAGTAATGCTTAATTCGCCGTGCTTGCTTTTGCGCCTGGCGATCGCCCTTACATAATCGTTGATAAACGTGAATTCGTACATGATTCATGGTGTCATTAAGGTGTTTGGCGATGTGAAACCGATCATAGACGACTTGGGCATTAGGAAAAACGGTTTTAGCTAGTCGTTCATAAGCAGCATTCATATCCATAACGAGGTATTTAACGTGTCTTCTCGCTTGATAGCTAAAGCGTTGATAGTGTTCGAAGAGACTTCGTAAACGACGATCTTCCAATAATTCTAATAATCCCTTTTTACTACCATCGACGGCAATAAAACTCATCTTTCCTTGAGCACTGCGCATCGATTTAAATTCATCAATACAAAGAGTTTGTGGTAAATAGTTCCAATCTGGCTGAAACTGGTCCGCGAGGTCCCTAAGGACCCGCTGGACAGTCGTTTCACTAACGAATAAATCATGAGCGATGTCTTTAATGGTGCGTACTCGACAAAGCTGTAATATAACTTCGCGACGCAATGCGGCGGTGACCGAGTGGTGATCCGTAAATAAGTCGCTAGTAGCGTTAAAGGTGCTTTGACAATCAGGACAGCGAAAACGTTGCGTCTTAACTCGTAACATTAGTGGTTGGGCGCGAAATTGGCCGTATTTATATTTAGCCTGATAATAACCAAATTTAACAATCTGACCACGGTTGATCACCCCACAATTAGGGCAAGCTTTAGGGATATAAGACAGCCGGCAACTAATCTGGGCCACCCGAACTGATTTAACGACCGCAAATTTAAGCCAATTTTTTTTAGTTTAAACGTAAAAATCTGGTATTGGTATAGAAAGTGAAATTTCTATATCAACACCAGATATTGTAGAGCCGATTTTAAGCTAATTTCAGGTAATCCCTTAAGTATTTTGCGAGACCATTATGTTCATTATCAATTGGGGTAACGTCGTCCGCAATGGCTTTGATTTCGGGAATTGCATTATTCATTGCAACACCACGACCAGCAGCGGCAATCATTTCTTGATCGTTCTTCTCGTCCCCAAAGGCAATAATATGGGTACGGTCAATTCCGTACTGCTTAGCAATATAGAACATTCCTGATTCCTTATGAGTACCGCGGTGAATTAGTTCAAGAATATTATACGGGCCGCCCCATACCCTAGGCTCAACGAAGTCACCGTATTTTTCGTTGACAGCTTGGATAATTTTCTTTTTACTGCCTGGCTGATATTCAATTGTCATTGCGATTGGATTGTCACTGAGATTCCTTTTACTCAGTAATTGACTGGGTTTAAGACGGTTAGGAAGAAATTCAGGGACGTCCTTAGTTGCCTGGTTCGCCCAGAAATGATCCTTACTTTCAACGGTAATGGTATCAATTCCCAATTCGTCTCTATGTGCCAGAAGGTCTAACGCTAATTCTTTTGTTAATTCAATTTCATATTCTTTATCCCAGTTTTGGTGGGGAATATGGGTTAGCGCACCATTGAAGTTGACCATTGGCGTTTGAATGCCGATTTGATCGTAAATGTGTTGAGCAATTCGGTAAGGTCGTCCGGTGATAATACTAACAATGTGGCCGTCTTTGGCAGCACTCCGCAACGTATTAATTGTTTCAGCGGTTAATTTTGACCGATTATTGAGAGTAGTTCCATCTAAATCGATGGCAATTAGGTGTTGATCCATTAAGCGTGTCACTTCCCTTTATTACGAATAATTAACTATTATACCTGGAATTAAGAAAAAGTTAAATGAATTCCAAGAATGCTTCCGGGAAATGTTTAGGAACGGGTTAAAATAAGTTATAATTTGTTTAAGATTAAATTGATGGAGTGATTAAGAGAATGCAGCTACCAAGTGCATTTAAAACTAAGTATCAGCGACTATTGGGGGATGAGGCCCCAGCTTTTTTAGCAGCGTTGAACGAACAAAGCCTTAGTGGTTTTCGGGTTAACCCGCTGAAAGATGGCTTGCCGCAGAAGACAATTAGTCAGGCTAAAGGGAAAGTGCCGTATGTACCTACTGGATATTATGGTCAAGTTAATGGAAAGTCCTTGGATCATGTTACTGGCTGGGTATATAGTCAGGAACCTTCTGCAATGTATGTAGGAGAAGTAGTTGATCCGCAACCAGGAGAACGGGTTCTCGACCTCTGTGCAGCGCCAGGAGGGAAATCGACCCACCTAATTTCTTTAATGAAGGATCAAGGATTATTGGTTGCTAATGAGATCTTTCGGAAACGGGCCCTAATTTTAGCGGAAAATTTGGAACGGTGGGGCACTCGTAATACAGTGGTGACAAATGAAAGTCCAGAAAAACTTGAAAAGCAGTTTCCCAAGTTTTTTGACCGGATATTAATTGATGCTCCATGTTCTGGCGAGGGGATGTTTAGAAAAGAACCAGCTGGGATTGAGTACTGGAATACAGATTATCCGGCGGAATGCGCTAATCGTCAGCAAAAAATTATTGCTTCAGCGATCAAAATGTTAAAGCCGGGTGGAATTTTGGTTTATTCAACTTGTACGTTTGCTCCAGAAGAAGATGAACAAAATGCTAGTTGGATTCTTAAAAATTATTCTGAAATGCAAATGGAGGAAGTTAAAGCTTACCCGGGGATGGATCATGGTCGTCCAGAATGGGCAGATGGTAATCCAGAATTAGCAAAGGCAATTCGTCTTTTTCCTCATCATATCAAAGGTGAAGGACATTTTGTTGCCAAGTTCCGTTATGGTACTCCTGTTGCTGAAAAGCCTTTACGGAAGAAGCGGCGAAAGAAAAAGCACTCAAATTCATATGCTTTAACTAAGGATCAGCAAGAATTATTTACTAATTTCCAGGATTCGGTTATTCCTAATTATCAACCTACCAGATTAGTTTTGTTTGGCGAGCAGCTATATGACTTGCCAGCTGGAATTAGTGAAATTGATGATCTTAATATTCTCCGGCCAGGATTACATCTTGGAACATTTAAGAAACGACGATTTGAACCATCACTAGCATTAGCCTTAGCGTTAACGCCGACTGAAGCAAAAAAAACGCTTGAATTGAGTGAAGAGCAGTGGCGTCAATACGTCCACGGTGATACGATCACAATTGATAAAGAGTTAGCTAGTGGCTGGTATTTGTTAGTTTGCGATAAGCACTCCTGTGGATTTGGAAAATTAGTGCAAAAGACGGTGAAAAACTTCTATCCAAAGGGGTTAAGATTTTAGAGGAGTTAGATAAAATGAAAGAAAAACAAGCATTTCATGTTAACGGTTATTTGGGGTTATTAATAGCAATTCTTGGTGGATTAGTCGGTCTTTGGCTTATATATAGCGGCTTTCGTTTTGGTCACCTGCTAAGCATGATAGTAGGGATCGTGTTAGTAGTCCTTATCCTAGTCCTTTCGAGTAGTTTAACGATTATTCAACCAAATGAAGCCAAGGCATTAACGTTCTTTGGTAATTACATTGGGACGATTCGGGATGCGGGACTATTTATGACCGTACCGTTTACTGATAAAGAACCGGTTTCTCTTCGGGTTCGGAACTTTAATAGTCAAATCCTCAAGGTTAATGATTCAAAGGGGAATCCGGTTGAAATTGCTGCGGTAATTGTTTTTAAAGTAGTCGATACCGCTAAGGCTCTCTTTTCGGTTGATGATTATGAACAATTTGTTCAAATTCAAAGTGAGTCAGCTATTCGTCACGTTGCTAGTGAATATCCTTACGATACATTTGAAAATGAGGATGCATTAACGCTTCGAAGCAACCCAACTGAAGTATCTGACCGGTTAGCAAGCGAATTACAGGAACGGTTAAATGTTGCTGGGGTAAAAATCGTTGAAACGCGGTTGACCCACCTTGCTTATGCAACCGAAATTGCTAGTGCAATGCTACAAAAGCAACAATCATCAGCGATCTTATCTGCCCGCAAGATTATTGTTGAGGGAGCTGTATCAATTACTGAGGATGCAATAGATCGCTTGGCTAAGGAAGCAAATCTAGAATTAACGGACGAACAGCGTTTGCAAATTATTAATAACATTATGGTGGCGATCATTAGTGAACGGGGAACGCAACCCGTAATTAATACCGGGACACAACAATAAGCGGAGTTAATAAGCGCATGTTATATCTAACAATCTTAATGACCGAGCGGGTCGGCTTTGTTATTATTTGTGCTTTCCTCTTGGTTAACATTCCAGCGTTTCGTCGCTGTCTCTTTGCCCAAACACTGACGGCAAAGCTCCAGTTAGTGGTAATATTTTCTTTATTTGCAATTATGGCAAATATTACGGGGATTGAAATTGACCCGGCTAATGAACTGCATAATAAAGTTTTATTAACGGCTGTTTCTCATGATTATTCGGTTGTCAATGCCAGAATTCTTGCAGTAACTACGGCGGGAATTGTTGGCGGACCATGGGTTGGTGGTTCAGTTGGTTTGATTGCTGGTCTTCACCGGGCGTTTCAAGCTGGATTTGCCAGTGAGGCTTGGTTTTATATTCCTAGTTCAACACTGATTGGGTTACTGTCTGGTTATCTATATAAGGATAAAAATAGTTCATTTACTGTTATGACACCGTGGCGAAGCTTTGTTGTTGGTTTGTCGATGGAATCAATTCAGATGATTTTCGTCTTTCTGTTTAGTCCAACGGGGTGGTTATTGGTTCGTTATATTGCGGTTCCAATGATCTTAATCAGTTCGCTAGGGACATCAATTTTCATTTCGATTATTACGATGTACCTTCGTCAGGAAGAAGAAACCCGGGCTACGCAGACCCACTCGGTACTGAAGTTAACCAATCAAACGTTGCCTTATTTCCGTAACGGTCTTAATGTTAAATCAGCCCAGCAAGTAGTTCGGATCATCAAAAAATACACGAACTTTGACGCAATTAGCATCACTGATCGGAATACGATCCTTGCCCATATTGGTGCGGGGAGTGATCATCATATTTCGGGGGAAACAATGGTGACAACGCTCTCTGACTCAGTCATTCAGAGCGGTCAGGTAAAGGTTGCACGAAATGCTGAAGAGATTGGCTGTTCCCATATCGACTGTCCCTTACAGGCAGCGATTGTTGTTCCGTTACGGGTTGATGATAGTGTGGCCGGAACTTTAAAAATGTATTACACCGATAGTTGGAAGCTAACGCCGGTTGAAATTCAATTGGCAACCGGTTTGGGAGAAATCTTTGCTAACCAAATTGCTTTAGGGAATGCCGAAATGCAGGCTAAGTTGGTTCGTGATGCCGAAATCAAGTCACTGCAGGCACAGGTTAACCCGCACTTTTTCTTTAATGCGATTAATACGATTAGTGCAATGATGCGACGAGACAGTGATGAGGCGCGTCAATTGCTTCTGCAGTTAAGTACCTATTTCCGCTCAAATTTAATTGGTGCTCGAGAGACGCAAATTACCCTAGCTCAAGAACGTCAACAGGTTAATGCTTACCTTAGTTTGGAAATGACTCGTTTTCCAGGAAAATACGATGTTCAACTACATACGACCGTTAGTGATGATGTTTTACTACCCCCATTTACAATTCAGGTTTTGGTGGAAAACGCATTAAAGCACGCGTTTGGGGAACGGAAAATCGGTAATTACGTGATCATTGATGTCTATCAGCAAAAAGACCGGTTAATAATTACGGTCAAAGATAATGGTCAGGGAATCTCACCAGACTTGATAAAGCGTCTCGGCCAACAGGCAGTCCCGTCTAAGCATGGTTCAGGGACTGCGTTGCATAATTTGAACCAGCGATTAATCGGGTTGTATGACAAGAAAAGCGGCCTTCACTTTACCAGTAGTAATCAGGGGACAACAGTCAGTATCTCCATTCCATTTACCAAAAAGGGAGGACAAGTAAATGAAAGTCTTAATTGTGGATGATGAACCATTAGCACGTGACGAGCTTAGCTACCTATTAGAACAAAATGACCTGATTGACGAAATAAATGAGGCTGATGGAATTAATTCTGCTCGCGAAGAAGTGGCAAATAATCGGCCGGATTTAATCTTCTTGGATATTCAGTTGGATGATGGTAGTGGGATGGCATTTGCCAAGAGCTTGAAGAAAAAGAGAAATTGTCCCTACATTGTTTTTGCCACTGCTTATGACCAATATGCATTAGATGCCTTTGAGGCGGACGCAATCGATTATGTTTTGAAGCCTTTTGAAGCAGAGCGGATTAATGATGCCGTCAAACGGGTCGTTAGACTAATGGATAACCAGAATGGCAGTCGAGGAGTAACTGTTCAACAAAGAAATCCGCGAATTTCACTAACTAATGATGAACGAACAATTGTCATTCAGAAGCGAAATATTCTTTATATTCAAGCACAAGCGGGGAAAGCTATTGTTCATACCGAAGATCAGGAGATCGTTAGTAAGCAAACTCTCAATAGTATTATTAATTTGTTAGATCCTAACAGGTTTATTCGGGTTCACCGCAGTTTTGTTGTTAACCTTAATAAGGTTCATGAACTGCAACCAAGTTTTAATCATACTTACGAACTAACTCTTGATGACGGGAGTAAAGTTCCTGTGAGCCGGTCATTTGTTGCTACCACCAAGAAGGCATTAGGAGTATAGTTAGCAAATTAAATTCCTGCGATTATACTTTAATAGTTTTAGAATATTAAAAAATAAGAAACGGGGCAGAAAAATATTTTGTTTTTCTGCCCCGGTTCCTGTTAATCATTCGATCAGTAATGTACAAAGTAGATGGAAGATAGTAAAACAGCCGTTATAACAGTAAATTAGAAAAGAATTAGTAAAGGATTAATGGTTAAAGATCGATTGATATAGTAACTAATTGTAAATAAATTAACAATCTTGAGGGCATTTCATCTATTGGTTAGGGCATCTCATCCTTAAATATGGCTATTTAAGTGTGAAATTCAACACAAATAGTAAAAAAAGTGTAAATTAAATAACTGAAGAGGCACTGTGAAAACGGTACCGAACAAAATTTATTTTTATTTCTGTGGGAGGGAATAAGTTATGGAAAAGGACAAACAACCTAAGGATTCCAACATTTATGTTCAAATGGGAATCTTTGCTGCTATTTTATTTGTTTCTCAATTGATCTCTGATCTTTTTCCAAAGAGCTTTGTTGTACCAACTCCTTTAATTGGTATGGTATTGCTTTACATTCTGTTGGCTACTCATATTGTTAAGCTTCACCAAGTTGCTAAGTTTGGTGACTTTATGATCGGACTAATTGCATTCCTGTTCGTTCCATCAGGTATCCAATTAGCTGCTCACCTTGACATCATGAAGAAGGAAGGACTTCAAGACGTTATCGTAATTATTATTGCTACGATTATCATTCTTGTTGTTATTGCCTACGTTGGTGCCCTTGTTATGAGCATTCACCACAAGATCACTGGTACTAAAGAAGACTAGGGAGGCACAATAATTATGGCTAATACGATTGTTACAAATCTAGCATTACCATTTACTGGTATCTTCATTTCATTGATTGTTTACCTAATTGGTATGTGGTTAACAAAGATTAGTAATGGATTCTTCCTTTTTAACCCATTACTTGTTGGGATGGTACTTGGTATCGTTGTCTTAGCAATTTGGGCTAAGGGTACTGGTTCCACTACCGCTGCTGTTTACAAGAAGTTCTACCTTCCTGGTGGTAACATGATTTTCTGGTTCTTGAACCCAGCTACTATGGCCTTCGCTATTCCAGTTTACCGTGTTAACAACATTTTCAAGAAGTACTGGTTCGATATTATCGTAATCTGCTTCGTTGGTGGATTTATTTCATTGTTCCTTATCAACCTTGTATGTAAGTTATTCGGCCTTTCTGCCGCTTCAACTGCATCAATGTTGCCACAAGCCGCAACCACTGCTGTTGCCATGCCAATTGCTGCTGGTGTTCATGGTGTTCCAGCCGTTACTGCAATGGCATGTATCCTTAACGCCGTTGTTATCTATGCTTTGGCCGAATTCCTTATTAAGGTTCTTGGTTTGAAGAAGATTTCAGCTGTTGCTACTGGTTTAGGTTTAGGTTCTGCAGGGCACACCGTTGGTTCTGTTAAGGCTCTTTCACTTGGTGAAATTCAAGGTGCCATGGCTGGTGTTTCTGTTCTGATTATTTCATTAGCAATGGATATCTTGGTTCCAATCTACGCCCACTTATTCATGTAATTTAATTTATCATTAAGGAGAAACTGAATTATGTCAAAAAATCATCAAAAAGTTGTTCTTGTTGGTGACGGACAAGTTGGTTCAGCTTATGCTTATGCATTAGTTCAACAAGGGTTGGCTGAGGAATTAGCAATTGTTAACTTGTCAAAGGAACAAGCTGAAGGTGACGCCCTCGATTTAGAAGACGCAACTGTTTTCACTGCCCCAAAGCAAGTTTATCAAGCTGATTACGATGCTTGTGCAGATGCAGACCTAGTTGTAATTTGTGCTGGGGCTGCCCAAAAGCCAGGTGAAACTCGCCTTGACTTAGTTGGAAAGAACCTTGAAATCATGAAGCAAATTACGAAGAGTATTATGGCTACTGGTTTCGACGGAATTCTTTTACTTGCAACAAACCCAGTTGATGTTTTAACTTATGCAGTTCAAAAGATTTCAGGATTACCTGCTAGCCGGGTTATTTCATCCGGTACTTCGCTTGATTCAGCACGTTTACGTGTTGCGTTAGCAAAGAAGTTGGGAGTTAGTCCACTTGATATTAGTGCTAATGTGATGGCAGAACACGGTGATTCAGAATTTGCTGCATATTCTAGTGCAACAGTTGGTGGGAAGCCACTTCTTCAAATCTGTGAAGAACAAGGCATCAGTAATGATGAATTGCTAAAGATTGAAGATGACGTACGTCACAAGGCTTACGAAATCATCAACCGCAAAGGCTTTACTGCATATGGTGTTGCAACTTGCTTAATGAGAATTACGCGGGCAATTCTACGGGATGAAAATGCTGTATTACCAGTTGGTGCTTACATTGATGGTGAATATGGTATTAAGGATAACTATCTTGGAACTCCAGCTGTTATTAATGCATCTGGTATTTCAAAGGTTATCGAAGTTCCATTAAATGAACGTGAAAGTGAAGCAATGACTAAGTCAGCTGAAGCTTTGAAGAAAATTGCTACTGATGGGATGACTAAAGTTGGTTTAGTTAATTACCTGATTAAGTAGTAATAAAAAAGATGTGATGAAAAATTCATCACATCTTTTTCTTTTTAAAGAATTGCTTTAAGCTCGGTTAAACGGTGGATTTCAAAGGTTGGCTTTAAGCGGGTTGAATTATACAATGAATGGGGGTTGAACCAGACTGTATCAAGATGAGCGTTAATGCCGCCTTGAATATCAGAACTTAATGAATCTCCAATCATTAAAGTGTTATTACGGTGACCGTTAATGTGTTGAAGCACAAAATCGAACATTTCTTTGTTCGGCTTTTGAAGCCCAATCACTTGTGAAATAAAAATATCATCAAAATATTGAAGTAATTTAGCATCCTTCAGTCGCTGATCTTGCACTATCTTTTGCCCATTGGTAACGGCATATACGTGGTATTTATTTTGCTTTAGGTACTCCATTACCGTTCGCGTTCCGGAAACAAGTTGATGATTGTTACTGAGGTATTTAAGGTAGGTTTGAATTGTCTCTCTACCAGGAACATTTAGCTGGTGGTAAGCCTTAAAATAGTCGGCAAAGAGGTGTTCCATAAGTTGATCCCAGGTGAGTTCATTTCGTTCAAACCGTTGCCACATCCCGACATTATAATTTTGAAATGTTTGTTTAACGGTTGGTGTTAATTTCAGGTTAAAATCACTAAAGAGTTGTTTTAAGGCGTGGCTTTCGGCAGCTCCATAATCTAATAGTGTATCGTCAAGGTCAAAAAGAATGTTTTGATACGCTGTCATTCTATGATCACCATCCTTAAATTAAATTGCGTTGTTGAGCATATTCGAATTCTTCACCATGTAAGACAAAATTAGTTGATGGTAGCTCGTTAAAGGATTTACAACCAAGAAGGGCGAGAAGTCGGGGAAGGGCTATTTGCCAACTAGTAAGTTCTTTATCAAGGGCATCAATTCCATCGCGAATAAGAATATTAAGAAAATAGCCGGCAACGCCAACAGCATTGGCTCCTAAGATTCCTGCCTTAATAACGTCTAGTGGGGAACAGATCCCGCCAGAAGCAATAATTTGGGTATCCTTAGTTCGTGCTTCCCGTGCTTCTAACATTGATTCTAGGGTTGTTTGTCCCCACTGGTCGAGAAAACTAAAATCTGCTGTATGGTTTCGTCGATCTTCAATGGCAGCAAAGTTAGTTCCTCCACGACCACTAACGTTAATTATGGAGACACCGATTGATTGCAGCTGGTTAATTGTTGAACTATCCATGCCAAAACCAACTTCCTTAACTATGACTGGAATATTAAGGTGGTTAACCAGAGATTCAATATTAGTTAGCCAATGAAAATCACGATCGCCGTCATCCATAATTAATTCTTGAGTAGTATTAATGTGGAGTTCAAGAGCATTGGCGCCTAGTAAGTCAATAACTGTTTTTGCCTGTTCGAGACTCGCTTTGGCGCTTAGGTTGGCAATAATAATTCCATCTGGATTAACGTCACGGACAATCTTAAAACTTTTTTTAGCGGCTGGATCATGAAAAATAATACTTGCTGAGCCAAGTGCCATTGCGAGGTGGTGCTTTTTAGCAACAGTTGCCAGTTCCTGGTTGATTTTAAGTGCATTCTGGCTGCCACCAGTCATTGCTTCAATAAAAAAGGGGAACGCGAGTCTTAAATTTCCACAGTTAGTAACGGGATTTACTTGATTAAGGCTAATTTCTGGAAGACTTTTATGAATGACCTGCATACTATTAAATGAATTAGTATGGACCTGGTTATAAAGCTTAGTTGCTAACGAAAGATGCTCATTTTTTCGTTGGGCATGACTTGATTCCATAGTTTCTCTCCTTAAATAAACTTTCTGAATTAATAACATTTAAAATTAACTAAAAGAGTGTGACCTTTGAATCATGATCGATCAATTATCACACTCTTTTATCATTAATTATTATTTTTTGATGAGGTGGTGTTTGATCTCACCCTTAACGTTTTCGATGAAGTGAACTGAAAGGGGTAGTTGTTCGATCTTATTTGCTGCCCATTTTTTTAATACTAACTTGAAGTTGCTATCACGATCAATAGCAACGATTCCGCAATCACCACCACCGGCACCGGATGTCTTTGCTGCCCCGCCAAAATCCTCAGCAATCTCGCAGAGTTTATTTAGAACGGGTGTCTCGATATGAACACCGGAATTCGTACCGAGTTGTTTTAATAGTTCCCGGTTATACCGGATCTCGTTTTTGATTGATTCTAAATCAGCATTATGAAAGCCATCAACCATTCGCTGAATGCAGTGCTTGCTGTCCTCCAAAAACTGTCGGTATTCTTTTTGTTGCCGGGCTTTGAATAGGGAAATCTTATCAACTAATTGCGAGGTTGAGGCCGGCTTGCCTGTCCATCCAATGAGGAGTTGAAGGTTGCTTGGGGCCTTTAAGGATTCAATCTTGAGATCGGGCCATGGTAAATCAACGAGAGTTCTCAAATCAAGATATTTCCGCTGTTGAGCAAGCCATTGACGGTCAAATGAATGGTAGGCAATCCAACCGCCATAAACGGAGGCCGCCACATCTCCCAATGATCCGTTCCCTTGAACTTCAAAGTGAGCAATCGCTGCTAGTTTGAAAATCTCATCCTTAGTAACGGGCAGGTTATAGAAACGACAAAGGGCTTTTACCGTGGCAACCGTAACAGCAGCGGAAGAGCCAAGACCATATTTCTTTCCCGAGTCGCTATCTAGCTGACTATCAATATGTAGATCAAATATTCGCAATTCGCGAGCAAAACTCCGGGCATACTCTTCAGTTACCTTAATTGCGGATAAAATATAAGAGAACGGGTTATCACGATTATCAACAACCATTTGTTCTCCAAGACGATGCCACTGTAAAGCATTATTGTGGTATTGTCGACTAATGATTTTACCAACTTCTGCAGCACTTTCTTCAATTGAACAAGTGACGAATTGATCCAATGCTACTAGGATTGCCGGATAACCATTTTCCACAACAGCGTATTCACCAGCAATATAAAGTTTGCCGGGTGCTTTTTCAGTAATCAATTTTACATAACCTCTCAATCAAATCCTATTTATCGATAATTTCTACTCCTGGTCCAGGCTGTGAAATAATTAACCTTTCCTTGCCGAAAAGGTTCCCCAAATATTGAACAATTTTTTTGCGATCTTTTTGATCGTAAATCACCTTGACATTTGGACCAGCATCCATAGTATAGTAACAACTCACCCCTTGTGAACGCAAGTCATTAATTGCCTGAATTGCGTGGATCGTATCACCATTAAAATAGGTATACCCCGGATCAGCTGAAAGGGTCAAAGCGTGCATGCGAAGAGCATTTTCTTCAGCAATGTGACCGATCTGATCAATATCCTTGTTTGAGATGGCCTCCTTCATTGCTACCATGTCATGAGCAACAACTTTTCGCCAAGTAGGGTAATAAGGTGAAGACTCAACACTTGATTGCATTCCCTGGCGACTTGAAATCTTTTTCTTAGTGGTATTGATTAGGATTGCAATCATTTCAATTCCAAAATCGACTTTTTCCATAATCGGTTCAGCAAAGGAAGATTGATCATCGGTTCCCCGGTGCCACTCAACAAGGCCACCATAAATGGAGCGTGTAGCTGACCCCGAGCCGCGACGGGCAAGACGAGAAAGAGAGCGTCGGTCGAGATTCAGTCCGGCTGCCTTACTAGCCGCAGTTGCAAGAGCAGCAAATGCTGAAGCGGAAGACGCCAACCCTGCAGATACTGGTACATGGTTAGTGGAAATAACCTTGGCGTAATTGTGGTTGCCGCTAATTTGCCGAATATGATCGAGAAAGTCCTTAACCTTTTCGGCAGAATGGCCAGTGACCGGTTGACCATCAATTTCAATGTCATCAGCTGTCAGGTCGTCTCTGAATTCAACTCCTGTATCAGCATAGAATTCATTTAACGTTAGTGAAAGGCTATCCGTTTGCGGAATGATCAGCTTTTGATCCTTTTTACCCCAGTACTTAACTAACGCAATATTAGTGTGTGCACGTGCGGTGATCATTAATTTGTTTCCTCCGTATCCCCAAGTGGTTGTAACCATACTTGCTTGGCACCATTATCTTTTAAAATTCCTGCTAGTTTTTTGGCTCCAAGCGCGGTTCTGGTAATCGCAAACATGCAACCGCCACGGCCACCGCCTGTTAGTTTAGCTCCTAATGCGCCATTATGGTTAGCAGCAGCGATTAATCTGTCCAAGTGTTCGTCACTAACATTTAATGCAGCCAGGTCATTTTGTGCGCTATTAAGTGCGATTCCAAGGCTCATTGCCTCATTATTACTCAAATAATCCTTAGCTAAATTAACCAGTTTTCCCAAATGATTAATATGGCTTAACGCTGTACTATGGTTAGTATCTAACTCATGTTTGACAGCAATGATTGCTTCCTTGGTGGCGCCCTTAATCCCTGTATCAGCAATGACCATTGTTGCCTGTAAGTTCATTTTTAGTGGTACACCTGCTTGTCCTTTGACAAAGTAGAGTGGTGATGTTGAGCTGACGGTTGCCGCGTCTAAACCGGAAGGACTTCGGTGGGTTACTTCTTCTTCAATATCAGCAAGTTGGAGCAATTGCTTGCGTTCAAGCCTTTCTTCATATAAATCAAAAAAAGCGCGAACGATAGCGACCGCTGTAGCTGCAGACGATCCCATACCACGTTCTGCCGGTAATTGGCTTTTAATTGTCATTATCCATTGATCACTTTCGCCATTAAAGCGTCGCATCAATGAAGAAATTAATCGTTGAACTCCTGCCATCTTTTCGGGAATTTGGTTTAGTGGTCCCTCAAAGTAACGGCTTTTAATTTGGTGGCCGCCCTTATTCGTTAACTTGATTATTGCCGTTAACGTAACATCCGGGAGCGGAAGGGCAATTGCTGGTTCGCCGTAGACCACGCTATGCTCGCCCATTAAAATTATTTTGGCATGACTGTGACCGATTCCTTGTTCTTTCACATCAAAACCTACTTTCTTCGTAAAATACCATTATTAATAATAGCGTAAAATTACTGATTTGCCAAAGAACAACGGTAATTGTTACTATAATTTAAAAAACGAATGGTGTATCATAAAAACAGAACTTTGATCGAATAAATAATGAAACATGGTGATAGTTTGTCAACAACGAAAAAACGTCGACAGAAAACAAAAAAGTCACGTGGACCAATATATTCGGTTGTTGATCTGGAAACGACCGGAACAAGCGTTAATCATGGTGACCGCATCATTCAGGTCGGCTGTGTACTTGTTCAAGATGGCGAGATTATTAATCATTTTGAAACAAAAATTAATCCGCGGGTAGCAGTTCCGCGGCACATTACTCAATTAACGGGAATTAAAAATAATGATGTACGGAATGCACCGTTATTTGAAGATATTGCTGGGACACTATACAGTCTCCTTAGTGGGACTATTTTTGTAGCGCATAATGTCAATTTTGATTTTCCGTTTTTAAATGCTGAGTTGGAGCGTGCTGGTTACCCTTCGTTATCAATAAAGGCTATTGATACAGTAACGCTAAGTCAAATACTAATGCCGACTGTAAAAAGCTACCGTTTGCGAGATCTGACAAGTTCATTGTCAATTGAACACGATCATCCTCACAGTGCGGTTTCTGATGCAGAAGCAACTGCTCATTTACTAGTAGACTTAATGAAGCAGTTACGAGAATTGCCGACACTAACCCTTGAAAAGCTTGTTGAACTTAAATTGAACCTGCCTCAACAAACGACAATGGTTTTGGAACAGGAGTTAGAGCGACGAGTTGCTAATCCGTTGCCATTAGATGATAGTCTATACGTTAGTCACGGCATTGTTCTCCACAAGGTTCGTCCAGCAACCAGTTTAGGAGAAGTAACAAATGTCCGTTATCCATCGACTAAACGGGCGAAGATAAAGCTGTATGGTGATTCACTGGAATTTCGTCCTACTCAATCAAAGATGATGAATAGTATTTATAATAACTATACTCATGATGAACCCAAATCAATGATTGTGGAAGCCGGAACAGGAACGGGGAAGACATTAGGGTACCTTCTTCCCTTAGCCTATGCAGCGTATCCAGATAAAAAAATTGTTATCAGTACGGCAACTAACCTTTTGCAACAACAAATAGCGCAACGAACAATGAAGCAGTTAAACCACCTCCTGCCATTCGAATTAAATGGGGTAGTAATTAAGGGAAATTCTCATTACCTGGATCTGGCGAAGTTCGTCCATTCATTAAGTATCGTTGAAGATTCTGATTATATTCAGTTGATTAAGGCGAAAATTCTTGTTTGGCTGCTAAAAACTACCAGTGGCGATCTTGACGAATTGAACCTAAACGCGCAACGTTCACCGTATTTTGCTGAAATTCGTCACCAAGGTGTTAAAACCTTGCGCGAAGATAATGAGTTTTATAACGATGACTTTTTAATTCGCCGGCAAAAGCAACTGCATACTGCTAATGTAATTATTACTAACCATGCCTACCTGGTTGCTCATGCGCAAGAATTAGGGGATGGTACTAGACGACCGTACCTAGTGGTTGATGAGGCTCAGCACTTAAGTGAAAGCATCCTTCGTCGTTCACGACAGACGCTTGATTTTCAAAGTATCAGAACTGCGATTCATGTGTTGGAGAACTTAGTTAGTGATAATCAGGAGCGAAACCTTGCAAATATATTTGAAGAGCATGCGCTAGGGAAATACAACGTCGAACTGCTAAGGGACGATTTACGGTCGCTTAGTGAGGCCACGGATGCTTTTCAGCAGGCATTATACCGTCAATTTATGCTTAATGTTCAAGGTAATAATAGTAATGAGTTAATTGAGCAACCGTTAGATAATCAGCAACTATTTTCACTATTAACGCCAAGTAATAAGCCCATTATGCAGCTTGAGCAGGCATTAGCAAGCGTGCAGTTTCATTTTATGGCTCTTCGACACCTTTTTGAACAGCAGGCCGACCGGTGGTTATTTAGCGATCGGTACTTAATGAGCCAGTTCCAGAGCCAGTGGATGGTTCTTGCTGATGCTGACAATAAGCTTCACCAATTTATTGAAACCCTTGAGGAACGTGGTGAAGCTGCTGCTTTTTGGCTCACTGTTCAGCAGTCTGCTGAGCATAGTTCAATGCGACTTAGTGGTGGCCTTCTGGCTGTTAATCACTTCTTAACAGAGAACGTTTATCCATATTTTGCCCAACCATTATTTGTCGGGGCAACGCTGTTTACCTCCAGTCGTTCTAACTACTTGTATGAACAGTTAGATTTAGAAAAAGACCGGACATTGCAAAAGCGCTTTGCTTCACCATTTAACTATGCGGAGCGAGCAGAGTTGCTGGTTGCTAAGGATGCACCGATTCCCAACCAAACTAATAATGAGGAATATACTCGTTATTTAGCGCAGACAATTTATCAATTATGTAAAAATAACCAATGTCAAACAATGATCCTCTTCAATTCGCTAGTAACAATTGAGCAGGTTTATAGTCAGCTTAAAGAAACCGACTTATTTGATCAGCGGGATATTTTGGCGCAAGGGATTACTGGACGCCGGGAAAAACTATTAAAGCAGTTTGCAAGCGGAACAAGTTCGATCTTGTTAGGTGCATCTAGTTTTTGGGAGGGAATTGACCTTCCTAAATCATCCTTGGAACTACTGATTATAACCCGGTTGCCTTTTGATTCTCCAAACGAAATCATGACGCGGGCACATAATAATTTGCTAAAACGTGAAGGGAAGAATCCGTTCTATCACGCAGCTCTTCCTAAGGCAACCATGAGACTTCAGCAGGGAATTGGTCGATTATTACGGACACCAAATGATTTTGGAGTAGGGGTTATCCTTGATTCACGAATTAGCACTCGGCGTTACGGAAGTTCAATGCTCAAAAACCTTCCTAAAGACTTGCCGATAAAGGAATTACCAACTACCGAGCTGGTGGAAAGTGCCAAAAAATTTTTAAAAAAGTACCGGACAAATAACGAAAAGTAAGAATTTCTGGTATAATTTCTAAGATTAATAATTTTTTAAAGAGGGGAAGTTACATGCAAAGTCGTCGTGAGGTCCAGCGTGATAAGCAACATCGTTCTACTGGACAAACGATTCGTAATCTTTTGATTGTCATTGTTGCAATTATCGTTATTGTGGGGATCTTTTACCTTATCAGTAACCAGCCACGTTCGGCAGCCAGACGACAAACCGTTTCAATTGCAAAGAAGTATGCCCACCTTAAGGATCCAGGGAGTTTCTATATTTATAATCGGGAGAATACTTATTACACCATTGCCGGAAGGAACAATCAAAATCAACCGATTTTAGTGGTTGTTCCTCAGCATGGTGGCAGTGTTCGGGTATTAAAACAGAGTAGTGGCTTAACAGCACAGCAGGTAATCCAGCAAGTGCGGCAGAATCATCATCCGCAAAAAGTGTTAAAAGCTGCTCCAGGAGTCTTTAATGATAAAGTAGTTTGGGAAGTTACTTACCATAACCAAAAAGGACAACTATGCTATGACCTGATTAATTTCAAAACAGGTAAGGTTGTTCAGACAATTAATAATTTGTAGCTCATGAAGATAGGGGGACGATTCATTGTCGTTACGCCCTTATCTTTTTTGGTTAATTTTTGTTAAGGGGGTTCATGATGACAGAAGCTAATTCACTAGTCCAATACCTTAAAGCCGGAGAAACTTCCATTAGTAATATTCTCCTCCATCATTACCATGAATTGGGGATGTCAACGGCTCAATTGGTTGTTTACCTTGAATTTAAGTCTTATCTTGATCGGGGTGTGCTTGATCCTGATATTCGTCAAATTGCCCAGCACTTACAAACGGACGAAAATCAAGTGTTTGATCTTCTTCACCAAATGATGAGTAATAAACTAGTAGTTCAGCAGATGCGGAAGTTAGATGATGGTAAGGAAGATGCCTTTTGGGATTTCACACCACTGATAAATAAGCTTAGTACGTTTAACGAACAGGAAGCTACTGAGCAGGTTAATACAAATACTGGAAATCAGCGAAAAGAAACGTTCAATAAAATTGAGGCAGAAGTTGGTCGGCCATTGTCGCCAATGGAAATGCAAATTGTCAATGATTGGATTGATCGTGATCATTATAAAGCCGCAATTATTGATCTTGCATTAAGACAGGCGGTAATGAATAATGCACTAAGTCTCCAGTATATGGACCGGATTTTAAGAAACTGGTCCAGGCAAGGGCTGAAGTCGGTTCATGATGTTCAGGAGCATGAACGTCAATTTGAAGAACGAAAAGCAAATTATTCACACCAGGATGCCAGAAAAATTCAGGGTCCTAAGATTCCAATTTTTAACCTTAACTCGCAAACAAAAAAGAATTAATTTACAGGAAGAAGGGTGCTTTATGGCGCAAAAAACAAATAATCCGGTAATGAAAGGGATTATCATTGCTGCAGCTGCATCAGTAATGTGGGGGATTTCAGGAACGACACTTCAACTGATCTCCCAAAACCTTGCAATCCCGGCAGCATGGATGCTCTCTATCCGAACATTTTCTGCAGGAATTATTTTACTTGTAATTAGTGGGATTATGTACGGCAAAAAAACCTTCAATGTTTTTAAACGTCGTGATACGACTATTTCTGTTATTTCCTATGCTGTTTTTGGATTGATGGCTAACCTATTGACCTTTTACTATGCTATTCAAAAGGGAAATGCTTCAGCAGCAACGATTCTACAATATTTGTCACCGTTATTTATTGTCCTTGGCGGCGTGGTATTTAAACGTCAACATCCATTTAGAAGCGACTTGCTTGCATTTGCTTTAGCCCTTTTAGGGGTTTTCTTTGCCTTAACTAAGGGAAACTTTACCCAGTTGGATATTCCGCTTGATTCACTATTGTGGGGCCTTGGTTCAGGAATTACGGCAGCATTATATGTTGTTTTGCCTCAAAAAGCCGCTGATTCTAACCCACCGATTGTCGTGTTAGGTTGGGGAACCATTATCGCAAGTATTCTGTTTAACATTTATCGGCCATTTTGGGTTAATCCGCCACAAATTAGCGGTGAGTTGGTCGCAGCAGTTGCGACTGTTGTGCTTTTTGGAACAATTTTACCGTTTAGCTTACTAATGGTTGCCACTCGATATGCTCCTTCCGATGTTGTAAGCATTATGGATGCTTTACAGCCAATTACCACCTCGTTATTAAGTGTTCTCTTCTTTAATCTGCACTTAACTTTAATTGAAATAATTGGGATTGCTCTTGTTATTATTGCGGTTTACATCTTGCAAGATGGTCGGCGAAAAGCACTTACTGAAAAAGACTTACACTATTAAATTAAAATAATCTGAGAAAATTAGAATTTACTGTTGACAAAAAGTAAGGGAACCGGTATATTAAGGTCATTAATTATTAGAAAGGAGCAGGGCTCATGTTAGTTAACCGTTTATTTAATTGTTGTCAAACTTCAAAAATTAATGGACATTCTGACATGAGTTCAGTTGGCCATTCTTTTTGAGGTTGATTAAATCTTAAAATGAGCGGCTACTCCGAAATAAGTGGTCAAAGCTACTAATCATGTCAGTGATTAGTAGCTTTTTTTGTGCACTGAATTAGAGAAAAGAGTGATGATAATGACATTGGCACGTGAAGAAGTAATTGCGGCTTTAAATAATCAAGAAACTGGTAAAATCCCAATTTCTTTTTGGCACCATTTTGCGGTAGATGAGTTTACGAATGTCTTTCAAGAGCCAGCAGTCCTCCAAACAAACTTGGGAGGTCACCAAAAATACTACAATGCTGTAGATGTTGATTTTGCTAAAACGATGTTAGATGGCTATTTTGCTTACCCATTTCGTGGGGTTGATGATCCACGGAGTTTAACTAATCTTCAAAGACTTCGGCCGCTGAACCAGGACGATCCGTGGATTACCGGTCAAGTTGAACTTGCTCAACAACAACAGCAGATTGCTGGGAAACGGCCAACTTTTATTACGATGTTTTCCCCAATGCTGCTTTTTAAGTGGGCGTTAATTAAGCATTATGCAGAGCCACTTTTATTAGCCGATCAACGATTCACAGATCTTTATGAACAAGATCCATCGCTAGTTTTGCAGGTCTTAGAAGTAATTGCTGACGATCAAATCAAAGTTGTCCAGGCAATAATGGCTAACACTACAGTCGATGGTATTTATTACAGTACGCAGTCAATTCAGGATTCACGTTTACGTGATGACACCCAATTCTTTAAGCAAGTAATGGAGCCGATTGATCTTAAGGTTCAAGAAGGAATTAACCAAGTGTCACGATTGAATATTCTTCATATCTGCGGATTTGATGGTGCAACTAATCATCTTGAATGGTTCACTAATTATCCGTTGCAAGTTGTTAATTGGGCAACGGGAATTGATGGTTATTCGCTAGGTGAGGGGAAAAAGCTGTTTGGTGATCGGCCAGTAATGGGTGGCTTTGATAATAGTACAACCGGAATTCTCTATCGCGGAACTAAGGAGCAAATTCAAACAGAAGTCAAAAGGCTAATTGATGAAGCCGGTCACCGGGGGATTATTTTGGGAGCTGACTGCACGGTTCCCCGTGATATTTCTTATGAACGGTTAAATTGGGCGATTGAAGCGGCTCACCAGGGCTAGGAGGTTATCGGGAATGTTATTGAAAATAACGGATTTGAAAAAACAATTTAATGGTCAACAAATTTTAAATGGGATTGACCTTTCAATTAACAAGGGCGAAGTAGTGGTTATTATCGGTCCCTCTGGTTCAGGAAAGACAACCCTATTGAGAAACTTAAATTTCCTCGAACAAGCTGATAGTGGCTTGATGGAATTTGCTGGAGAAAAAATTAACCTGGCTCAAGCGACTAAGTCAGAAATTCAGATGGTTCGACGAAAAACAGCAATGGTATTTCAAAATTATAATCTGTTTAAGAATAAAACTGCTCAGGAAAATATTGCTGAGGGATTAATTTATGGTCATGGTGAGAATGCTAAGACGGCAAACCAAAAAGCAGTCCAAGCATTGAAAAATTTGGGCTTGGATAAACGAAAAGATTATTATCCTTCGCAACTATCAGGTGGTCAACAGCAAAGAATCGGAATTGCTCGGGCAACAGTTCTTAATCCAGAAATTATATTATTCGATGAACCAACCAGTGCTCTTGATCCCGAGTTAGTAGGAACTGTCTTAAAAGATATTCAGCAGTTAGCTGAACAAGGGCAAACGATGATTGTTGTTACCCATCAGATGTGGTTTGCGCGGAACGTTGCAAGTCGAGTGTTGTTCTTTGCTGATGGTGAGATCATCGAGTCAGGGACGCCTGTGCAAATCTTTGAACATCCACAGAAACAAAGAACTAAACAATTCTTAAATGCATTGGCAGATAACTATTAGGAATGGGAGGTAGATCAATGAATAGTCAGAAGATTATTGGGATTATTTGGCGAGGCTTTCCGAACACGATTGAATTACTAATCTTTTCCTTTATCTTTGCAACTCTTTTGGGATTGCTCTTAACTTGGGTTGGGTTGCGTAAAAATAGGTTAGCTCAAGGAATTGCAACAGTATACCTGAATCTGGTTCGAGGAACACCACCGTTGCTAATGTTGTTACTTGCTTATTATGGGTTACCGGTTTTGTTGAAAGCAATCGGGATCAATATTGATCATTGGACAAGGTTAATGTTTGGAATTCTTGGGCTCTCCTTAGGGTGGAGTGGTTATTTAGCGGAAGCGTTTCGGTCAGCCTACCTCTCAGTCGATACGGGTCAAATTGAAGCTGCTCGTTCTGTAGGAATGAAGGATCAGACCACCTTTAGGCAAATTATCTTGCCTCAAGCGGCAATGCTTGCTTTGCCTAATATTGAAAATTTGGTAGTGGGGCTGGTTAAGGCAACTTCATTAGTTTATGTTATTGGTTTATATGACATGTATAATCAGGCATCTAATCTTTCAAACCAAACTGCCGGCTTACACCAGTTGCAAATATTTATTCTTTTGGCTTTGAGCTATTGGGGATTGGTATTAGTAATTGAAGTCTTATTTCGTCTTATCAGACGGCGTTACCAGTGGCTAGCTTAGGAAGGATGTGATTATGTGTTTGATTTGAATTTCGCGAAGGATTCGTTTAACCAAATTCTGGCAGCCACACCACTAACGCTAATTGTAGCTTTAGTTGCAACTATTATTGGATTAGGTCTAGCGATTCTAGTAGTAATTGCCAGAGAAAAGCGAATCCCGGTCCTTTCTCAGTTTTTAGCGATACTAGTATCGTTTATTCGGGGGACACCAATTTTAGTTCAACTATATGTTGTTTATTATGGACTACCTCAATTGTTAGTGTTGATGAATGAATGGGGCTGGAACACGAATCCTAATGGCCTGCCAGCAATCATCATTGCCTTTTCTGCTTACGGCTTAAATGCGATGGCTAACTTGTCGGAGAGCATTCGAGCAGCTTACCATTCGGTTGATTTTGGACAATATGAGGCCGCGTTATCAATTGGAATGACGCCTTTTCGGGCAATGACTCAAATTGTAATTCCCCAGTTAATTATTAATTTGATTCCTAATTTTACGAACATTTTTTTAGATTTAATCAAGGACACAGCGCTGATTTACAATATTGGCTTAGTCGAGATCATGGGGCAGGCAAATATTGTTTCATCAATTGGGTTTAAGTACCTGGAAACTTACACTGATGCATTAATTATTTACATTATTATTTGCTGGATCTTTGCTCAATTATTTAGGTTGGTTGAAGGAAAACTACGGCAACGCTATTTCGTTGTATAGGGAAAGAGAGGTTATTTATTATGAAGATTTCAAAGTTATTTACAAAGTTAGCGGTGATTGGTTTAGTTAGTACTGGTGCAGTTAGTTCAGCAACAGTAGTTCATGCGACAACAACGGTTAATGTTGCTGCACCAAATGGTAATCCGGCATATATTGTTAATACTGATAACGGACCTGAGGGATATTACGGTGAACTAATCAAAAAAATTGATCAGGACTTACCTCAATATAAGTTTAAGACTACGTTCACATCCCAAAACGCGGTCTTTTCAGGATTGCAAAGTAGTAAGTATGACGTTGCCTTAAATAATTCTTGGTACAACAAGCAGCGTTTCCAGACATATTATCATACACGGGCAGTCGGGCTTGACGACTTACGCCTGGTTTATAATAAGAGTGGAAAGAAAGCTAGCTCATTAGATGATGTTGCTAAGAAGAATTTAAAGTTAGTTCCCGTTTCAACTGATGATGCCCGTTATAGTGTTTTAGAAGACTATAATAAATCACATAGTAAAAAGGTGAACTTGAAAGCAATTGGTGACCAATCTTCAGCTGATGCGTTAGCTCAAGTGGCTAATGGTAAATATGACGTTGCACTATACCCATACGCTGCCTATAAACAGGTTGCTAATTCCAAAAATGGAAAGAAATTGACAGTTTCAAAATCAATTGATCAGCGGTCAGCATACTTGCTCTTACATAAGGATGCAAAGAATAAAAAATTAACGCGGGTACTGAATAAGGAAATTAAAAAGTTATATGATAATGGTTATTTGGAAAAACTGACAAAAAAGTATCTCTATGAGAATACCTTCGCTTTACCAGGCGCTAAGAAGAACTATAATGCTGAATTTAATAAGTAATAAACAAAAAGACTAGGAAGAAATTAGATTCTTCCTAGTCTTCTTTGATCATTTATATTGATAAGTGAAAATTAATTGTTTTGGAGCTTAGCCATACCGTCCTTAGCAACCTTTTCAAGGGCAGCAGCAGAAGCATCCATAGCCTTCTTTTCACGGTCATCCAAAGGAACTTCGATAACCTTGTCAATACCGGATGCGCTGATAACAGCAGGAGTACCGATGTAAAGATCATTAATTCCGTATTCGCCGTCCATTGGGGCACCAACTGGTAATACAGCGTGTTCGTCACGTAAGATAGCGCGAGTAATCCGCATCAAGCAGGTAGCAACACCGTAGAAGGTAGCGCCCTTACGGTTAATGATTTCGTAAGCCTTGTTACGAACATCATCTTCGATCTTAAGTAATTGATCCATTGAAACATTGTTTTCCTTAGCAATGTCAAGAAGTGGCTTACCACCGATAGTTGCACTTGAGTAAGCAGCAAATTCGGAGTCACCGTGTTCAGCAAGAATGTTTGCTGAAACATCGCGTGGGTCAACATCGAACAACTTAGCCAAAGCAATACGAAGACGTGATGAATCAAGTGAAGTACCTGAACCAATAACCTTGTTCTTTGGGAAGCCAGAAAGCTTTTGAACAGCGTAAGTTAAAATGTCAACTGGGTTAGCAGCAATCAAGAAGATACCGTTAAAGCCAGACTTAACAATTGGTTCAACAACTGACTTCATGATCTTCAAGTTCTTGTCAACTAATTGAAGACGAGTTTCACCAGGCTTTTGTGGTGCACCAGCAGTGATAACAACCAGGTCAGCATCCTTGCAAGTGTCGTAATCAGCAGAGTAAATTTGCTTTGGTGCAGTGAAGACAGTAGCATCTTCAAGATCCAAAGCGTCACCTTCAGTACGCTTCTTAACAAGATCAACGATGGCTAATTCTTCAGCCAAACCTTGTTGTACTAATGCGTAAGCGTAACTTGAACCTACAGCACCGTCACCAACAAGAACAACTTTTTGATGATTCTTAGACATAATTAAACAGTCTCCCTTTCATCCAGTAAATATGCTATTTGAGATTTCTCTCACATGACTAATTATAACATTCCTTGTGAAAAAAGCTATTAAATTCGGAATTATTGTCATTTTTTATGAAAAGTAGCTAATAATTGCTAGTTTTGCTTATGATTGGAGACCGCTAACTAACATAATAAAAAGTGCAATTACGATTGCAGGAATCAGTAAGACATGAAAAATGAAGCCGATCGCGAAAATTAAAAAGAGCAGTCCGAGAACTTTGAGGGTAAAAACACCTAATTTCCACATGATCCATAAAACTAATAATGTGATCAAAATTCCCAACTTCACTAACCTCCTAAGCTAAATAGTGAAGGAATTATATCATTTTTTAAATTGAAAAGATTAATTCACGTTAACATTTTGCACAATCTTAACCATGTGATAAAATGAAACATATGTTAATGAATTGATTATATAAAAGGAGGAGGTGATTACCGTGTTGAATCAAACGAAGCGTTTTATGCGTGATAATGACTTAATGTATAAGAAAGAATATATTCGGCCAATGATGACGCCGCAGCATGTATATGTCTTTCGATTTGGGAAGCATCGATTGAACAATCGGGTAATCATTCGTTACTCCCATACATGGACGGGGCGACTAAGGATTAATGAGATTGATGTTCGCCTGCACCACCAGCATCATCCACGGATTTTTCGGACTGAAGCTGACTTGATTGAATATTTAAAGAGTCACTTTGCCCAAAAAGATGATGAGGAGAATCCATCGCAGCCTGTTAATTTTGGGAATGAAAAATAGGTGAGTGATATTACTGTGACCATCATATTGGTGGTCATTTTTTATTTAAAGAGGAGAATAATATGGATTGGACAGCAGTAAAAGTAATTACTTCCAGTGAAGCAGTTGAAGCAGTTAGTTATATTTTAACTAACGAAGGAGCAGTTGGGGTTCAAATTGATGATGCGAAAGATTTCGCAAATTTAAAGCCTGGTCGTTATGGGAAATACGGAGAAATCATTGATCTGCAGGAGATCCCCCACCGGAAAAATGGGGCTGCAGTTACCGGATACTTTCCGCGAAATGTCTTTGTTCCTGAACTTATCTCAACAATTAAAGGGCGGGTTGCAAAGTTAAAGGATTACCAACTTGATCCTGGAGCAGGCCTTGTTGTTTCAGAAGCAGTCAATAATAAGGATTGGGCAACCGTTTGGCAAAAATACTACCACCCATTGCGAGTAACCAGCCAATTAACAATTGTTCCTCAATGGGAAGACTATCAACCAAGTTCTGCTAATGAGAAATTAATCTTTTTGGATCCAGGGATGGCCTTTGGAACAGGAACTCACCCAACGACGCGCTTAATGATTGAAGCACTTGAAATTGTTGCTCGTGGTGGTGAATCAATGATTGATGTTGGTACAGGTTCTGGAGTCTTAAGTATTGCAGCAAAACAGCTAGGGGTAGGCCAAGTAGCTGCTTATGATATCGATGAGGTTGCTGTTCGATCCGCAAAGAAGAATATCGACTTAAATCCGGTTGCTGCTGACGTTAAAGTTGGTGTTAATAGCCTGCTTGATGGGATTCATACCCAGGTGGACCTAATCGTTGCAAATATTTTGGCTGAAATAATTGTTCCATTAATCCCTCAGGCGTTTGAAAATTTAAAACCAGGTGGTCGGTTCCTTGTTTCCGGAATTATTAAGGATAAGGCAGACTTAGTTGAACGGGAATTAAAGGGCCATCACTTTGTTATTGACCAGAAGTTACGAATGAAAGATTGGTATGGAATGATTGCTCATAAAGCAGTAGAGGGTCAGGAATAATGCAACGTTATTTTATAGATCAAAGTAAAACAGCAGGTAAAGTTATCCTTCCAGAAGAAGTTGCCCACCACCTTGTGACAGTTCTTCGAGCAGCCGTTGGAACCAAGTTTGAATTAGTAATGGCGGATCATCAGGCTTATCTTGCTGAGCTGATTTCGATAACTCCAGGCAATGTCATAGCCAAATTGATCGAGAACCTTGGTAAAGATAGTGAACTCCCAGTGAAAACGATTCTTGCTTGTGGCTTACCTAAGACTAAGGAAAAACCTGAGCTGATTGTTCAAAAGGGGACGGAACTTGGTGCCGATAAGATCGTCTTTTTTGAGGCTGAACGTTCGATTAGTCACTGGAATAGCCAAAAGCAACCACGGAAAATTGCCCGCTTGCAGAAAATTGCTGACGCTGCGGCTGAGCAATCACACCGAAATGTTAAGCCACAGATTGAATATTGCCCTTCATTAAAACAGCTCCTTGCTAATTATCCTGCAACGATTCGTTTAGTTGCCTGGGAAGAGTCGGCAAAGGAGGGAGAGAGCAGTCGTTTGTTTCAAGCGCTGGCTAAGTTACAAACAGGAGATTCCATTCTTGCCATATTTGGTCCAGAAGGTGGATTGAGTTCGGCAGAAGTTACTATAATGGAAGAAAACGGGATCATCCCGGTTGGCTTTGGACCACGAATTCTACGAACGGAAACGGCTCCTTTATATTTTTTGGCAACCGTCTCATTTGTTACTGAATTATCGAAGAATAATTAATAGATTGTGGTACAATTATTTTCATCATATTATGTATAGGAAGTTAGGTTATGGATTGGCTAAAAAAAGTTGAAAGTAACAAAAGCATTGCTGTATGGGGATTCGGGATCCTTTTTGGAATTATTCTTCCATTATTTAGCGATAAATTTCGGTTAATTCACCGTGTATGGATGGTTGGTTTTTTCCTGTTCTTGGTTAATATGCTTTTTAGTATTTGGCTCGGTCAATATATAAAGAGGAGTGGTTTAAAATGGTGGAACTTATTGGTATTTCCAGTCTTATACCTCCTTGTTTCATACGTATTTATGCCAAAGTATACTGTTTATTTTGCTCTATTCTATTTAGGAGTTACTTACCTAGCTTGGTCGATTAGTTCACAAAGCCAACCAAAGTAGTTTAGATTGGAGGGTGGCACATTGTCAGAGGTTAAAGAATTATCACATGAAGATGTCCTTAAAATGGTTTCTTCATATATGAATGATGAACATGTTGCTTTAGTTGAACGGGCATACCATTTTGCCGCAGTTTGTCATCGAGATCAGCGACGAAAATCAGGTGAGCCGTATATCATTCACCCGATTCAAGTTGCGGGAATCTTAGCTGATCTGCATATGGATCCAGAGACAGTTTGTGCTGGGTACCTTCACGATATTGTTGAAGATACTGGGGCGACTTTAGATGATATTAAGGAACTGTTTGGCCCAACCATTGCTCTGATTGTTGATGGTGATACTAAACTGGGAAAGATCCAGTACAAGTCAAATAAGGAACAAATGGCTGCTACTCACCGTAAACTGTTGCTTGCGATGTCTAAAGATATTCGTGTGATGATTGTTAAACTTGCTGATCGGCTTCATAATATGCGCACCCTTCAGCATTTGCGGCCGGATAAACAGCGCCGGATCTCAAACGAAACTTTAGAAATCTATGCGCCAATTGCTGATCGATTAGGGATTAGTACCATTAAATGGGAGCTGGAGGATCTCTCTCTTCGTTACCTTAATCCGCAACAATACTACCGGATTGTCCACTTAATGAATTCACGACGGGACCAACGAGTTGAATATATTGATGAGGCTATTGGAGAGATTAAAAAGGCGATTAGCGATCTCAACTTAGGACCAAACGTTGAAATATATGGTCGGCCTAAACATATTTACTCAATTTACCGTAAAATGGTTAACCAGCATAAACAGTTTAGTCAGATTTATGACCTGTTAGCAGTCCGGATTGTTGTTGATTCAATCAAGGATTGTTATGCAGCTTTAGGGGCAATTCACACTAACTGGAAGCCAATGCCAGGAAGGTTTAAAGACTATATTGCGATGCCTAAAGCTAATGGCTACCAATCATTGCATACTACGATCATGGGCCCTGGCGGTAAACCACTGGAAGTCCAGATTAGAACTCACCATATGCACCAGGTTGCAGAATATGGGGTTGCAGCACACTGGGCCTATAAGGAGGGAAAAACTAACGGAATTCAACAGACCCGCGATAGTCAAAAGCTGAATGTGGTTAAGGAAATTCTCGAACTACGTAGCGAAAGCGATGGGACGGATGAATTTATGCAGGGTGTCCAAAGCGACATCTTTGCTGATAAGGTTTATGCTTTTACGCCAAAGGGTGATGTAATCGAATTGCCACAAGGATCAGGGCCACTTGATATGGCTTACCAGATTCATACTGAAGTTGGTAACCACACGACCGGAGCCAAGGTTAATGGTCGGATTGTTCCCCTGGATTATGAAATCAAAACCGGAGATATTGTGGATATTCTGACTTCTTCTTCATCTGCCGGGCCAAGTCGTGATTGGTTGGAACTCGTGTCTACACGACGGGCACGAAATAAGATTCGTCAATTCTTTAGAGCCCATGATCGAGAAACAAATATCGAGGAAGGTAAGCGAATGATTGAACGGGAGATCCGGGAAGCCGGCTTTGACCCGTTTACCTTGATGACCGAAGAAAAGAACGAAGAAGTAGCCAATCAGATGCACTACCAAAGCAGTGATGATATGTTTGCTGCAATTGGCTTTGGTGATATGGCTCCGGTTGGCGTACGGAATCGCTTCACTGCTGATGTGCGAAAAAAGGAAGAAGATTCACGGAAACAGGCTGCTGAAAAAGCCGTCCTTGAAGAACATGCAACGTTGGAAAAACCCGATCAACGAGAGAAAAAGAAACAGGCTAAGGAGACGAGTGAAGGGATCATTGTTGAGGGTGTTGATAACCTGCTGACCCGTCTTAGTCACTGTTGTAGTCCAGTTCCTGGTGATGACATCGTTGGTTACATTACCAAAGGGCGTGGTGTATCGGTCCACCGTTCGGATTGTCCTAACATTAAAGCTGCCGAGAAGAGCGGTCAACGGATTATTCATGTTTACTGGGCTAATCCAAATGGGGATAAGACGAACTATAACTCGAACATTGAAGTTCAGGGCTATAACAGGAGCGGTTTGTTAAATGATGTTCTTCGTTCAGTAAATAATACTACAAAATTCTTAAACTCTGTAAACGGGAAGGTTGACCACAATAAGATGGTCACCATTAGTATGACAATTGGTGTTCGGAACCTTCATCAATTGCAGTTCATTATGGATTCGTTAAAGAATATTAAGGATGTTTATGTCGTTAAGCGAACCATTCGTTAGTGAGGAGGAAGATTAGTGAGAGTAGTTTTGCAAAAGGTCAACCATGCTTCAGTTTCAATTGACGGTGAAGTTGTTGGGGCAATTAAGCGTGGTTATATGTTATTAGTTGGCTTTGCTCCTGATGATGGGGATGAGCAACTGGATTACCTTGTCCATAAAATTGTTAACCTTCGCGTCTTTGAAGATCAAAATGGTAAAATGAACCTTGGCCTTCAAGATGTTGACGGTGCCATCCTTTCGATTTCACAATTTACCTTGTATGCTGATACAAGACATGGTAATCGTCCCGGCTTTACTGATGCGGCTCGTCCTGAAATTGCTGAGCCGCTTTATCAGCGCTTTAATGAAAAACTGGCTGCTACTGGTGTTCATGTTGAAACTGGGCGGTTCGGTGCCGAGATGAAAGTTGATCTGGAAAATGACGGACCAACGACAATTATTTATGAGAAGTAAATAAATAGTACGAAAAAGGATCTCCAAAGTACGGTAATGTCGGACTGCCTCTGGAGATCCTTTATATTATTAATCATTAATAGCTGCTTAAAATGTTATCAACTGCGGGACCATAACTTTCACCAAACAGGATTAGGTGCATGCAGAGGTAATAAAATCTGTACCACGGAAGCCGCTCGTCAATTCCTGAAGTAATTGGATATGTGTCATTATAGCCACGGTAAAATTGATCATCGAAACCACCGAAGACTGTTGTCATGGCTAGATCAAACTCCCGATCACCATAAACGCAATCTGGATCAATTAAGTATGGCTGGTGAGTTTGGCTAAACATAAAATTCCCAGCCCAGAGATCGCCATGCAGCAGGCTTGGCTGAACCTCGTGTGTAGAATAGTAATTATCGAACTTGGCAACCATTCGGTCAAAGTGTTCTTGTCGCCACTTATTCCAACGACCTTGTTCTACTGCTGCTGAAATCTCTGGCTTTAAGCGTTGATTGATGTAGAAGTCGCGCCAACTGGGATTCCACTGGTTATTTTTAACTAGTACCTTTGTTTGGTGGTTGTCCATAAAGCCAAATTCTTCTCTTCGTTGTTGGTGCATTTTAGCAACTTCTTGGCCAAGTGCGTATTGGTTACCATAACCGCTATCGATCCAATTTAATATTAGGTAAGCATCGCCATTAATTTCGCCATTAGCAACGGGAGTAGGAACGTTAGCAGTCTTGCCGATTTCGCGTAGTCCAGCAAGTTCATGATTGAAATATGATGCCGGATGATGCGGCTGAACTTTGACAAAGTATGTCGCCTGGTTAGTAGTGATTTGATAAGCCAAGTTAATGTCACCACCGCTAACTGACTGGCAACTAGTAATATTGTTTAGTGGTAATTGCGATAACCATGCACTAGATAATTGATGATTGTTCAAAATAGACACCCTCTTTTGGCTTATATTTTAAACTTTTGTCGGGAGAAAGCCAATGAAACTGTAGCTATTGACTTTTTTGCCGAACTCGGGTACTGTAAGAATGTAATTTTAATACTAATAGCCAATGATAAAGAATGCTTATTTGCCTTAGTCGATAGCGAGTGGGAGCTGGTGAAAGCCCATGACAATGAGGTGATAATTGACGCTTTTGAGGCTGGGCAGTTGTCCCCGTCGGTATTTCGACGTTATCAATGAGTGATACTAAGGTGGTACCGTGCAGAAAGCACCCTTATGATGTAAGGGGTGCTTTTTTTATTAGAAATTAGTATTAACACTACCAATCTAAAAATGGTTAAAGAGGTAATTAGAGGATGAAGAGAACTAATTACGCTGGGGAAACCAGTGAAAAGCAAGTGGGTCAAGAAGTTGTCCTAAAAGGATGGGTTGCCAAACGTCGTAATCTCGGTGGCTTAATTTTTATTGATCTGTGGGATCGTGAAGGAATCGTTCAACTGGTCTTTAACGAAAAAGAAAATCCCGAAGCATTTAAGATTGCTAATGCGGTTCGGAATCAATATGTCCTTGAAGTTCAAGGGAAAGTTCAACTACGGGCTGAAAAAGAAATTAACCCTGAGATGAAGACTGGAAAAGTTGAAGTTGCGGTTGATCAGATTAAGGTTCTGGCAAAGTCCGAAACAACGCCATTTGACATTGTTGATGACGTTGACGCAAGTGAAGATTTGCGGATGAAGTACCGTTACCTTGATCTTCGTCGTCCTGAAATGATGAAGAATTTGATGCTGCGGAGTAAGGTTACATCTGTCGTTCATCATTACTATGATAATGAAGGGTTCATGGACGTTGAAACACCAGATTTAACTCGTTCTACTCCAGAAGGTGCCCGTGACTACATCGTTCCATCACGTGTTTACCCAGGTCATTTTTATGCTTTGCCACAATCTCCACAATTATTTAAGCAATTACTTATGGCTGCCGGAGTTGACAAGTATTATCAAATTGCACGCTGTTTCCGGGACGAAGATTTGCGTGGTGACCGGCAACCCGAATTTACTCAAATCGACACTGAAATGAGTTTTGCTACTCCAGAAGACATCCAAACAGTAACTGAAGGATTAATTAAGAAGGTTATGAAGGAAGTCTTGGGCGTTGATGTTAAGACCCCATTCCCACGGATGGAATGGCAGGAATCAATGGATAAGTACGGTTCTGACAAACCTGATACCCGATTTGGGATGTTAATCCATGATTTATCTTTAATTGTTAAGGACAGTTCATTTAAGGTCTTCTCTGGAACTGTAGCTAAAGGAAACTTTGTTCGGGCAATCTGTGTTCCTGGTGGGGCTGATAAGTACTCCCGGAAGGATATTTCTAAGAAGGAAGAATATATTAAGCGTTTTGGCGCTAAGGGTCTTGCCTGGGTCAAGGTTACTGAAGACGGTTATTCCGGTCCAATTGCAAAGTTTATTAATGATAAAGCTGACGCAATCAATGCGGAAATGGGTGCTAAGTCAGGAGATTTGATTCTTTTTGTAGCAGATTCATTCCACGTTGTTTGTGATGCCCTTGGCTACTTACGCCGTGAGATTTCTAAGGAGCAAGACATGATTGCACCTAACCAATGGAATTACCTCTGGGTTGTTAACTGGCCAATGTTCGAATATGATGAAGGGTTTGGAAAGTGGATTGCAGCACACCACCCATTCACCATGTTGAATGAAGAAGACCTTCACTACCTTGAAAATGGTGAAGATCCGCATAAAGCTCATGCTCAAAGTTATGATATTATCCTTAATGGTCAAGAAATTGGTGGGGGTTCAATCCGGATCCACGATCCAAAGGTTCAAGAAAAAGTCTTGAAGGCATTGGGATACACTAAGGAACGTGCAGAAGCTCGCTTCGGCTTCCTACTGAAGGCATTAACATTGGGAATGCCTCCTGAAGGTGGGTTAGCCTTCGGGTTGGATCGTTGGGTAATGTTGCTTGCACAAGCAGATAATATTCGTGATGTTATCCCATTCCCTAAGAATTCTAAGGCTGTTGAACCATTAACAGCCGCACCTGGTAAGGTTAGTCAACAACAGTTGGATGACTTAAAGGTTCAGTTTGATGATCAAGTTGATTATAAGCAGGATAAATAATTAGCAGGATCAAATTAAAAATGGACAGAGAAAACGGTTTGTTTTTTCTGTCCATTTTTAATTTTACTGGATATTATCAATGCTTATTATTATAGAGCCTTGATTACTTTAGAATCTTCTTTAAGAATTCCTTTGCCCGGTCACTTGTCGGGTGGGCAAAGAATTCATCCGGTTTACCGGTTTCCTGAATGTAGCCATCGGCCATAAACCAGATTTGATCCGCTACTTCGTGGGCAAATCCCATTTCGTGAGTAACAACTACCATTGTCATTCCTGAATCAGCAAGATCATGCATTACAGTTAACACTTCATCAACCATTTCTGGATCAAGAGCACTCGTTGGTTCGTCAAAGAGCATTACTTCAGGATCCATCGCTAAAGCACGGGCAATCGCCACCCGTTGTTTTTGCCCACCAGATAGCTGGTCAGGATATTGTTTTGCCTTTTCTGCTAAACCGACTTTCTCCAGAAGCTTCATTCCAGTCTCTTCGGCTTGCTTCTCGGGGATATTTTTGACTTTCATTGGTGCTAGCTTAATGTTTTCAATCACGTTCATATTTGGGAAGAGGTTGAATCCTTGGAAAACCATTCCCATCTTTTCCCGTAACTGATTAAGTTGCTTATCGTTAATCTTAGTTAAATCATTTCCCTCAAAAAAGACCTTGCCGCTAGTTGGCTGTTCGAGACAGTTCAGGCAACGAAGAAAGGTACTTTTACCAGCACCAGAGGGACCAATTACACAGATAACCTGACCTTTATCAACATGTTCGGTGATATCTTTAAGGACAATGTTATTCTTGAACTTTTTTTGCAAATTTTGAATTTCAATCATTTTAGTGGACATGTTTCATTCTCCCTTCAAAGTAAAGTAGAATTCTGGAAAGTGTAAACGTTAAGATGAAGTAAATCATCATAGTAATGAATAATGGGAGAACTCCTTTGTAGGTTGCGGATTGAACTAATTGTGTTTGGAACATTAATTCAGTTACACCAATAACGGAAACTAGTGAACTATCCTTTAGCAAGGTAATTAATTCGTTCCCTAAAGCAGGCCAAATATTCTTAAGTGCTTGAGGCATGATTACATAACGGAAAGCCTTATTTTTATCCATTCCTAAGCTTCGAGCTGCTTCAGTTTGACCGAGCGGAATTGACTGAATCCCAGAACGAATAATTTCAGCAACGTAGGCCCCAGAGTTTAACGAAACGGCGATGATCCCGGCAAGTAAGGCGGGGAGGGATTGGATAATTGCACCAATACCAAAGTAAACAAACATGATTTGAACCATCATTGGGGTTCCCCGGAGGAATTCGATATAGCAAACCGCAATTGTATGCAGAAGCTTATTCTTTGAAAGACGCATAAGAGCGAAGAGGGTCCCTAAAATGAAGCCGAAGAATACTGAGACGATCGTAATAATCAGTGTGTACTCAAGCCCTTTTGCAAAGTAACGCCAGTAACTAAGAACGGTGTTTTGCTTTTTATAGCTCTTCATATATTGGGCTGACTCTGGAATCCATTTTTTATTAATTAAGTCTTCATCGTTGACTTTTTTGATCGTTTGGTTAGCAGCATTTACAAGGGAGGTATCACCCTTTGGAAAGGCGAGGGCGATTCCACCGGCAGTAACCGGTAATTTTGAGTTAAAAGCGTAGAGGTTAGAATTATTAGATGCGTATGCTTTTGCGGTCGCCGCATCCATTAAAATACCGTCATATTTATGGGATTGTAAACCGATTACTAATGAAGAAAGTTTTGCTAATCCCTTTCCATTAGCTTGTGGCATGTCCTTAGAAATCATTGTTGATTGTAAGGTCCCGTTTTGGGCACCAACTGTCTTGCCATTGAAACTTTTGGCGTTAACTAGCTTATCCTTGTCGCTCTTATTGATGAGGAAGTAGCTGTCACCGGTATAGTAGACATCGGAAAAGTCAACACTCTTTTTCCGTTCATTGGTGATGTTCATCGCACCGGCAATACAGTCAATTTTCCCGGTTTCTAGAGCAACTAAAAGTGAATCAAAGTCCATGTTTTTAATTACTAATTTAACACCGATGTCTTTAGCAAATTGCTTCATGAGTGATACTTCGAACCCAACATACTTTGTTTTGCCGTGTTCCTTAGTCGTAAATTCATATGGCGGATAATCGGCACTTGTTCCGACAACTAAGGTTCCTTTTTGTTTAATCTTTTGCAGAGAATCATTCTCGGCTACCTGTGAAGTATTAGTAGCTGGACTAGAGCTGCTACTTTCATCGGCGGCTAATGCTGACACTGGTGCACATAGTATTGGAAACGCAATGATTATTAGCATTAACCAATGTTTGAAACATTTCATAATCAATAACTCCTTCAATTTCTTAAAATAATTACATTGGTATGTAATATACGCTTAAATGATTAAATATGCAATAGATATTTAAAAAATAGTGTATTTTATTCAGTGAATGTGAATAATTCAATTATAGATGAATAAAAGCGCTTTCGATACAGAGATTAGATTGATAATATAGTAAGAAAATTTATCTTAAATATTTAGGAAGTAATATTGACACTCAGAATCTAATTGGTTACAATTGCTTTTGTAGTGAAAGAGCGGGATTATACCGTTCTAATACGTAACTTTAAGCTCGGAGGGAGGGAATCAACATGTCAAAAACAGTCGTTCGTAAGAATGAATCTTTGGATGACGCTCTTCGACGCTTTAAACGTACAGTTTCACGCAACGGAACTTTGCAAGAATACCGTAAACGCGAATTTTACGAAAAGCCAAGTGTAAAACGTAAGTTGAAATCTGAAGCGGCACGGAAGCGTAAGAACAAGCGCCGTCGTTATTAATTTTTTAACTCCTACCTCTCCATGACAGGTAGGGGTTTTTTCATCTTTAATTTTAGCCAAAGGAGCAAGCAAGATAATGAGTTTATTAAATGATTTAACTGCAGATATGGTTTCTGCTATGAAAAACCGTGATAAGGAAACACTAGCAACGGTCCGGATGTTAAAGGCAGCTGTCCAAAATGAACAGATTGAGCAAGGACATGATTTAACTTCAGATGAAGAAATTGCAGTAATGGCTCGTGAATATAAGCAACGAAAAGAATCACTTGAAGAATTTGAACAAGCAGGACGCCAGGATCTGGTTGACAAGACTAAGGCAGAAATGAAAGTTGTTGAAAAATACATGCCACAACAACTTTCCGCTGATGATGTAAAGAAGATCGTTGATGAAACAATTAAGGCGGTTAATGCCTTTAGCATGAAGGACTTTGGTAAGGTCATGGGTGCTGTGATGCCTAAGGTTAAGGGACAAGCTGATGGTAAGTTAGTTAACCAAACCGTTAAGGAAGAATTGAATAAGTAGTTTTATATGTAGCTTTATATTGGGATAAGAAATATGTGTACATCGATTATTTATACGGCTGGTGACAGCTATTTCGGTCGGAACCTTGATTTGGAAGTTTCTTTTGGTCAAGAAGTGGTTGTGACACCACGAAATTATCCATTTAAATTTCGTAAAGGGCCATCATTAGATCACCACTATGCCATTACGGGGATGGCATTAGTTGAGGATGGCTATCCCTTGTATTTTGATGGAGCAAATGAAGAAGGCTTGGGAATGGCTGGGTTAAATTTTGACGGACCTTGTCGCTATTTCCCGGAGGATCCAGCAAAGGATAACGTGACACCATTCGAGTTTATCCCTTACATTTTAGGACAATGTAAAAATGTTACCGAAGCACGCAAGCTACTTAGTAATTTGAACTTAGTTAAGATTGATTTCTCCGCAAAGCTCCACTTGTCACCGCTTCACTGGCTTATTGCCGATAAATCCGGTGAGGCAATTGTGGTTGAGTCAACGGCAGAGGGGCTAAATGTTTATGATAATCCTGTTGGCGTTTTGACTAATAATCCCGAATTTCCTAAGCAATTGCTAAATTTGAGTAACTATCAGAGTATTTCGCCGGCCTATCCAGAGAACACTTTGATCCCTGAAGTTAAGCTCAGTACTTATAGCCGTGGATTTGGTTCCCGCTTCTTACCGGGTGGGATGGATTCAGAAAGTCGGTTTGTTAAAGAAGTCTTCACCAAAGCACATGCACCCAAGGGAAAATCAGAAATTGAAAATATTACTGATTATTTTCATAATCTGCATGCGGTTGAACAACAAAAGGGCCTTGATCAAGTGGCTCCTGGACAATTTGAATATACAATTTATTCTGACGGGATTAACTTAACTACGGGAACTTTCTACTATTCAACGTACGATAATAATCAAATTAATGCAGTTAAGTTAGAAGAGGATAAGTTGGATCAAACTGAGTTACTTCAATACCCGCTTCAGAGCAAACAAACCATTAATTTTCAAAACTAAATAATCACGCAGAATTTCCTTCATTTTAGTAGATGATTAGACTCGCCTAGTCAAAATGAAGGGAATTTTTTTATTCACTAATATACATAATAAATTATTATTTTTGAATAAAAATGACAAATTATTGATTTTCGCTTGCTTCAAATTAATATTGAGTGTATATTTATTATCAATTTCAAAAATGGATGGAGGATATACAGATGACAAAAGAAAAAATTGTATTAGCTTATTCCGGTGGTTTAGACACTTCAGTTGCAATCGCGTGGTTAAAAAACAAGGGATATGACGTGATTGCATGTTGTATTGATGTTGGTGAAGGAAAAGATCTTGAAGCAATTAAGGAAAAGGGGAAGCAAGTTGGCGCGTGGAAGTCAGTGGTAATTGATGCTAAACATGACTTCGCTGAACAATTTGTTTTGCCAGCGCTTCAAGCACATGCAATGTATGAGCAAAAGTACCCACTTGTTTCTGCACTATCCCGTCCATTAATCGTTCAAAAACTGGTGGCTGTTGCCCGTGAATATGGCGCTACTGCAATTGCCCATGGCTGTACTGGTAAGGGGAACGATCAAGTTCGTTTTGAAGCCGGTATTCATGCCCTTGCTCCAGAAATGAAAATCGAAGACCCAATTCGTGATTGGCATTGGTCACGGGAAGAGGAAATTCAATATGCCAAGGATAACAATATTCCAGTTCCAATTACTAAGGCTAGCCCATATTCAATTGATGAAAACCTTTGGGGCCGGGCAAATGAATGTGGAATTCTTGAAGATCCATGGGCTGCCGCACCAGCCGATGCGTATGACCGGACAGTAGCGATTGAAGATGCCCCCGATACCCCGACAACAATCGAAATTAGTTTTGAAGAAGGGGTGCCAACAGCCATTGATGGTGAAAAACTACCACTTGATGAATTAATTATGAAATTAGATCATCTTGCTGGTAGTCATGGAATTGGTCGAATTGATCACGTTGAAAACCGGCTGGTTGGGATTAAGTCACGGGAAATTTATGAATGTCCAGCAGCAACTGTTTTACTGGCTGCTCATAAAGACTTGGAAGACTTAACCTTAGAACGTGAATTAGCCCATTTTAAGCCGATTGTTGAACAAAAGATGAGTGAGATTATTTATAACGGCCTTTGGTACTCACCGCTAATGAAGTCACTAGTTGCATTCATCGATCAGGCACAAGCAGTTGTCAATGGTGTTGTCCGGGTAAAACTATTTAAGGGAAACGTAATCTGTGAAGGACGGAAGTCGCCTAACTCCCTTTACGATAAGAATCTGGCTACATATACCTCAGCAGACGAATTCGATCAGGAAGCAGCTACCGGATTTATCAAACTATGGGAACTTCCTGATAAGGTCTATGCCCAAGTCCAGAAAAAGGCATTGGCAACGAAGCAAGAACAAATTAATAATAAAGGTGTGACTGCCGATGCCGATTAAGCGAATGTGGGGTGGCCGGTTTGAGGAAGCTGGCGATGACTTTATTAATAATTTTGGTGCATCAATTGGCTTTGACCAGGAGATGGCTGAAGAAGATATCCATGGTTCACTGGCTCATGTAAAGATGCTAAAAGCAACTAACATTCTCTCAGAAAATGATGCTGACCAAATTATTGCTGGCTTAGAGAAACTTGAACAGAAGTTACACCAAGGTAAGTTAAAGTTTTCGGTCGACAATGAAGATATTCATATGAATATTGAAGCGTTACTAACTGAAGAGATTGGCCCTGTAGCAGGAAAACTCCATACAGGACGGAGCCGAAATGATCAAGTAGCAACGGACTTACACTTATATGTTAATGAACGCTTGCCATTAGTTATTCAAGCATTACGTAATTTACAGCGCGTTTTAGTTAACAAGGCCGAAGAAAACGTGGAGACAATTATGCCCGGCTATACGCACATGCAGCATGCCCAACCAATTTCCTATGGGCATTACTTAATGGCATATTTTCAAATGTTTCAGCGGGATATTGAACGGTTTGAATTTAACAAACAGCATACTAGTATTTCACCATTAGGAGCTGCTGCTTTAGCAGGGACAACTTTTCCAATTGACCGTGAATTAAGCTCTCAATTACTAGGCTTTAACCAGCCGTATGCTAATTCATTAGATGCAGTTTCGGATCGTGACTTTGTCTTAGAATTCTTGAGTAATGCCAGTATTCTCATGATGCACTTGTCTCGCTTGTGTGAAGAGATTATTTATTGGTGTAGCTATGAATTTAACTATATTGAATTAGCGGATGAATATTCGACTGGAAGCTCAATTATGCCCCAAAAGAAGAACCCTGATATGGCCGAATTGATTCGCGGAAAAAGCGGTCGTGTTTATGGCGATCTGGTTGGCCTTTTGACAACGATGAAGAGCTTGCCGTTAGCATACAATAAAGATATGCAAGAGGATAAGGAAGGTGTTTTTGATGCCGTTAAAACAATTCTTCCTTCAATTAAGATTATGGCTGGGATGGTAAAAACGCTGCATGTCCATAAGGCACGGATGGAACATGCGACCCATAATGATTTTTCTAACGCTACTGAGCTTGCTGATTACTTAGCAACTAAGGGAATTCCGTTCCGTCAGGCGCATGAAATTGTGGGTGAGTTAGTTCTTCAAGGATTAAAGACGGGGACTAACTTAAGCGACATTCCATTAAATAAATACCAGGAAATTAATCCAAAAATTCAGAAAGACGTTTACGAATGCTTGAAACCAAAAGTGGCTGTGGAACGGCGACAGTCACTTGGGGGAACAAGCTTTACCCAAGTTCGTGAACAAATTAAGCAGGCTAAAGAACTTCTTGCTAATCATTAGCCATTGCTTGCATAAAGGAATAAAATAGCCAAAGAATGATTTTAACGGCGAGTCATTCTTTGGCTGTTTTTGTTATGATATAATGTGCTAAGGATCTACTTATATTAACTAAGAGGAGCTATTTTAATTGGTAGAAAATAACGAAGAAATTGAGCAAACATTTCAAATCAGTAGTCCAGAATCTGAGGTTGCTTTATTAGGGATTCAAGATAAGTTCGTCTCCTTATACGAACAAGGAATGAATGTTACCGTTAACCCCTTTGGCGACAATTTAAAGATCAAGGGATTGCCTGAGGATGTTAAATTAACTGCAGATGTTTTTCATGCCTTACTGGACTTAAGTGAACAGGGGATCCACCTTCATAGCACGGATATTGTCAGTGCAATGAAGATGGCCCATCGGGGGACGTTAAATTACTTCGCTGATCTTTACAGTGAAACGATTATTCGAGATCGTCGAGGTCGTTCCATTCGGGTAAAGAACTTTGGTCAGCGACAGTACGTTAACGCTATTAAACATAACGATATTACTTTTGGAATTGGCCCAGCTGGTACCGGGAAAACTTACCTAGCCGTTGCAATGGCAGTGGCAGCACTTAAGCGTGGTGAAGTTGAACGGATTATTTTGACTCGACCAGCAGTTGAAGCGGGTGAAAGTCTTGGTTTTCTTCCTGGGGATCTTCAGGAAAAGATCGATCCGTACTTGAGGCCAATTTATGATGCATTAAATGATATTTTCGGAGCGGATCATACCCAACGACTGATGGAGCGGGGAGTAATCGAGATTGCGCCACTGGCTTATATGCGTGGTCGAACTTTGGATGGCGCTTTTGTTATTCTTGATGAAGCCCAAAACACCACTAATGCACAAATGAAGATGTTTTTGACCCGACTGGGATTTGGCTCAAAAATGGTAGTCAATGGTGATATTTCCCAAATTGATTTACCACATGGCACCCGTAGCGGTTTAATAAGTGCAGAACGAATTTTGAAGGACATTAAATCAATTAAATTCGTTCAGTTTACGGCAGAAGACGTTGTGCGGCACCCGGTTGTTGCTCGGATTATCAATGCTTATGAAAACAATGCAACGCAACGGTTAATCAAACGAGACGAAGAAACGGAAGCGGCAACGAAGAAGAAGGCCGAGAAAAAGGATTAGCTTATGGAATTAGAAATATTTGATCATACTTCAGAAAAAGTTAGTACAGCCCATATCGAATTAATTAAAAAAATCCTTGATTTTGCGGGAAATAAATTAAAATTAGCTGATGATACTGAAATGTCAGTAACCTTAGTCAATAACCCTGAAATCAGGGAATTAAATTCTCGGTATCGGCACGTTGATCGTGCAACCGATGTGCTCAGTTTTGCCGCTGAGGAATCTGGTAATGAGACGCCAATTATTTTGGCCCCCGAATTAGCGGCTGAATTACCGGTAAACCTTGGTGATCTCTTTATTTCAATTGATAAGGTTGCTGAACAAGCTAAGTTTTTAGGTCACTCCTTTGACCGAGAACTGGGTTTCCTTGTTGTTCATGGCTTCCTTCATTTAAATGGCTATGATCATGAGCAGCCAGAGGACGAAAAGAAAATGTTTACATTACAACGGGAGATATTAGATCAGTATGGCCTCAAAAGATAGTCGGCAAACAGAAAAAAACCACCACTTGATTCAAGCAATGGGACACGCAATGGACGGTATTTTTGATGTTATTTCACAAGAACGGAATATGCGTTATCACCTTACGGCCGCAATAGTGGTTGTTATTTTAGGCTTCTTGTTGCGGGTTGATCGGTTGGAATGGCTATGGCTTCTTCTTGCGATCTTAGTCGTCTTTTCGGCTGAATTCTTGAATACGGTCACTGAAGCAGTAACAGATTTACTTGGTGAGCATCATTATGATGTTAATGTTAAGAAGGCAAAGGATGTTGCTGCGGGTGGCGTATTAATTACTGCTATTTTTGCTGTTTTAGTGGGACTAATTATCTTTTTACCAAGGATAATAAAGTTATTAGGTTATTAGGAAGGAAGAAAAAAGAATGGATAATCCAAATTATAAGTCCGGCTTTGTTGCTTTGATTGGACGACCAAATGTTGGTAAATCAACGTTCTTGAATTACGTAGTTGGTCAGAAAGTTGCGATTATGAGTAATGTTGCCCAGACGACCCGGAACAAGATCCAGGGAATTTATACTACTAATGATGCTCAAATAGTTTTCATTGATACTCCTGGAGTGCATAAACCACAAACAAAACTGGGTGACTTTATGGAAAAGTCCACTTTGTCAGCTCTTGATGAAGTAGATGCTGTATTGTACCTGGTTTCAGCTACTGAGGATCGTGGCCCGGGAGATGACTTTATCATTAACCGGTTGAAGAACGTTAAGCAGCCAATCTTTTTGGTAATTAATAAGATTGATCAGGTTAACCCAAATGACTTGCCAGAAATAACTGCACAGTATAAAGATGCATTGCCGTTTGCCGGAATTTACCCAATTTCAGCCCTTCAGGGAAACAATGTTAGCCCACTAATTAATAAGTTAATTGAAACCCTGCCTAATGGTCCACAATATTACCCTAGCGATCAAATTAGCGATCACCCCGAACGGTTTGTAATTGCGGAAATGATTCGGGAAAAGGTCTTTGAATTAACTCGACAAGAAGTTCCCCATTCAGTAGCAATTGACGTGACCTCTGTTAAACGGGAAGATGATGAGCATGTTCACATCTCTGCCAATATTATTGTTGAACGTCCTGGGCAGAAGGGAATTATTATCGGTAAGAAGGGACAAATGCTGAAAAAGATCGGCACCAAGGCCCGGCAAGATATTGAACACCTTTTGGGCGATAAGGTCTTCCTTCAATTGTGGGTAAAGGTTGTCCCTGATTGGCGAGATAAGTCAGCAATGCTTAAAGATTATGGTTACCGTAATAAGGATTATTAATTGAAGGGATGAGCCCCAATGAGTCGGATTACCACTGATTTTAGGGGAATAATAATGTTTCGCCGTGATTATCGTGAGCGGGATCTCCTAGTAAAAATCTTAACTGATAAGATTGGTCCGGCAATGTTCTTTGTTAAGGGAGCCAAAAAACGGGGATTTCGGCTGGCTGCAGATATTTTGCCTTTTACTCATGGTGAATATATTGGTTCATTAACTGATAATGGATTGAGTTTTATTAATACTGCAAGTGATACCAGTCAGTATCGTTCCATTGCCAGTGATATTAGTAAAAATGCATATGCTACATACATATTGGCGTTAGTCGACAGTGCCTTTCAGGATGGTCAGGGGATTGGCGGCTGGTTTAACCAGGTTGCAGCAGCTCTTGACCTGATAAACAGCGGCCTTGATGAGCAAGTAATTGCCAATGTGATCGAAACACAATTACTAGTTCGCTTTGGAGTTGCGCCAACCTGGGATCGTTGTGTTATTTGTGGTCGTGATGATTTGCCGTTAGATTTTTCTGAGCAGTATGGGGGAATGCTTTGTCGAAATCATTGGCATCTTGACGAGCGACGGCTGCACCTTGATCAGCGAACAGTTTATTATTTGCAACGTTTTTCAACTTTAAACCTTCAAAAGCTCAATTCCATTAAGATTAATTCTACGACAAAACGCCGACTGCAATTTGTGCTGGACTCGTTGTATGATAATGAAGTTGGCTTGAATTTAAAAAGTAAAAAATTCATTCGTCAAATGGGGCAGTGGGAAGAGAAATTAAAAAAATAGTGATTTAGTAATTGACATTTAGGAAATGTTTATCTATCATAAGTCACGTATAAAAATATATTTACAGCAACGACAAAGAAAAAACTAATGTTGGCTAATGTGAAGCGACAAAGGGAGAGTGCAAGCCTTTGAGTTAGTCTATTAGTGGGGCACTTTAGCAGCTGTATTAACTAAGCTGTTTTGTAGTAATACAAAAAAGCAGGGTGGAACCGCGAAATTAATTCGTCCCTGTAGAAATTAGTCGCAGACTAGTTTCTACAGGGACTTTTTTGAAAGGAAGAGTCAATATGTCTGATAAGTTAAGTGTTCAAGATATTATATTTACACTTGAAAAGTACTGGGCAAAACAAGGTTGCATGTTAATGCAGGCTTATGATAATGAAAAAGGGGCAGGGACAATGAGTCCATATACCTTTTTACGGGCAATTGGTCCCGAACCATGGAATGCCGCTTACGTTGAACCATCGCGGCGTCCTGCTGATGGTCGTTATGGTGAAAACCCTAACCGGTTGTACCAACACCACCAATTTCAAGTAATTATGAAGCCGTCTCCTGATAATATTCAGGACCTTTACTTAGGAAGTTTACGTGAATTGGGAATCGATCCGCTTGAGCATGATATTCGTTTTGTTGAAGATAACTGGGAAAACCCTTCAATGGGGTGTGCCGGTGTTGGTTGGGAAATCTGGCTTGATGGGATGGAAGTTACCCAATTTACCTATTTCCAAGTAGTTGGTGAATTACCAATGAATCCAGTGGCTGCCGAAGTTACTTATGGTCTTGAACGACTAGCCGAATATATTCAAAACGTTGATTCTGTTTACGATCTCGAATGGGCAGACGGGGTGCTCTATGGTGATATCTTTAAGGAACCAGAATACGAGCATTCAAAGTATGCCTTTGAAGAAAGTAACCAGGATATGTTACTAGCAGAGTTCAATAATTATGAGACTGAGGCAAAACGCCTAATTAAGCTTGGTTTGGTTCACCCTGCATATGACTATGTTCTTAAATGTAGCCATACTTTTAACTTATTAGATGCTCGTGGTGCAGTTTCCGTTACGGAACGTGCTGGTTACCTTCACCGGATCCGGATCATGGCCAAGTCGATTGCCAAGGCCTTCGTTGAGGAACGACGCAAACGAGGCTTCCCACTTATTCATGATGAAAAGCTTCGGCAAAAGACCTTAGACGAGTACACAAAGAAAGCTGAAAAAGCTAAGCAACGGGCTGCAAAGCAAGCTGCTAAAAAAGCAAAGAAAGCTCAAAAGGGGGACAAGTAACATGGCTAACTCATACTTATTAGAAGTCGGTGTTGAAGAAATGCCTGCCCATGTGGTAACGCCAAGTATTAAGCAGTTACATGAACGGGTAGCTAATTACCTTAAGGAACAACGGATTTCTTTTGACGAGATCCAAGAATTTGAAACCCCACGGCGGCTAGCCCTTTTGATCCATGGATTAAGCGACAAGCAACCTGATGTCGATGAATCCGTAAAGGGACCCGCAAAGAAGATTGCTCAAGATGCAGACGGCAATTGGACTAAGGCTGCAATTGGCTTTACTCGTGGACAAGGTGCATCGGTAGACGATATTGAATTTAAGGAAGTCAAGGGCGTTGAATATGTTTTTGTTGAAAAGCATATCAGTGGTAAGCCAGTAGCTGAAGTTCTTCAAGGACTACCAGACGTAATTACTTCAATGAACTTCCCAACCTTGATGAAGTGGGGATACAATAACCTTCAATTTATCCGGCCAATTCGCTGGTTGGTTTCTCTTTTGAACGACCAAGTGGTTCCGTTTAAGATTCTTGATGTTGAAGCGGGACGAATTACTCGTGGTCACCGTTTCCTTGGCCATGAGGTTGAGTTAAAACAAGCAACTGATTACGAAAAGGCATTGCATGATGATTTTGTAATCGCTGATCAGACAAAGCGTAAGCAGTTAATTGAGAAACAAATTGATAAGATTGTTTCCGCTAATGATTGGGTAATTGATAAGGATCCAGACTTACTAGAAGAAGTTAATAACTTAGTTGAATGGCCAACCGCTTTTGCTGGCTCATTTGATAAAAAGTACCTGGTTCTGCCGAATGCCGTTTTAATTACTTCAATGAAGGATAACCAACGTTTCTTCTATCTTCGTGATCACGAGGGTAATCTCTTACCAAACTTTATTGCAGTTCGTAATGGTAATACTGACTACCTAGAAAATGTGATTAAGGGGAATGAACGGGTCTTGGTACCACGGTTGGAAGACGCTAAATTCTTCTATGAAGAGGACCAAAAGATTAGTATTGATGAATACGTTGAACGATTAAAGCGGGTTAGTTTCCATGATAAGATCAGTTCGATGTACGATAAAATGCAACGGGTTGCTGTAATTGCAGCAGTTCTTGGCAAACGGCTGAACTTTAGTGACGAAGAATTAGCTGATCTCGATCGGGCAGCGCATATTTATAAGTTTGACCTAACAACTCAAATGGTTGGTGAGTTTGCTGAATTACAAGGTGTCATGGGTGAAATTTATGCCAAGCTCTTCGGTGAAAAGCCTGCTGTTGCTCAAGCAATTCGGGAACATTATATGCCGGTTTCAGCTGAAGGAGATCTACCTGAGAGTAAGATTGGCGCTGCCTTAGCAATTGCTGATAAGCTTGATAGCATTATGAGCTTCTTTGCTGTTGACATGATTCCAAGTGGTTCCAATGATCCATATGCATTACGACGTCAAGCGTTTGGGATTGTGCGGATTATTGCTGACAGCAATTGGCATTTACCGCTCTTAAATATCCAGCCAGAAATTGTTAAGGCCTTTGATGAGGCTGGACTGGATGTTGATATTGACATTAGCAAGAATGCGGCTCAGGTTCGTTCCTTCTTTATGGATCGGATTCACCAGTTATTGAGTGGTCAACACATGAAACATGATGTGATTGATGCTGTTACTGATACCCAATCTGCTGATATTGAAAACGTTCTGGATGCTGCAAATGCAATCAAAGCTCACCATGACGATGAAAACTTCAAGGGTGTTGTTGAAGCATTAACTCGGGTATTACGGATTGCTAAGAAGGGGAATAACGACTCTTCCGTAAAGGTTGACCCAAGCTTATTCCAAAACCCATCAGAACAGAAGCTCTACGATGCCGTTAACGACTTAGTTGATAAGAGCTCACAAAGAACGGTTGAAGATAACTTTGCTGCTCTACGGTCATTGGCACCGATTATTAGTGAATACTTCGATGAGAACATGATCATGGATAAGGATGAAAATGTAAAGAATAATCGTTTGACTCAGCTGGGAATTCTTGCTCGGCAAACGTACCTGATTGGTAACTTAGATAAACTGATTGTTAAATAAGCCTTTTTGATTGTATTATTGATGACTTGTGGTATCATATATATTAGTTAATTTTGGCTAAATAGTTATGGAGGTCGCATTCCGCAGGGGTTGCGGCCTTTCGTAGCTGTTCTAGTATTAGTGGGGGTGTCAGCTAGTGGCAAGAATACCATCAGAGGTCATCGATCGAATTCGTGATTCCGTGGATATTAGTGATGTAATTGGTCACTATGTACAATTACACCAATCAGGAAAGGGATTTGTTGGCCTTTGTCCATTTCATGAGGAGCAGACTCCTTCTTTTTCCGTTAACGAACAGAAACAATTTTTTTACTGTTTTGGTTGTGGCCGTGGGGGAAACGTGTTTCAATTTTTAATGGAATTAAAACATATTCCGTTCACAGAGGCCGTTGCCGAAGTCGCCCAACTGGCTAATGTTGATCTACCTTCTCAATACCTCAATAACGGTGATAGAAGTATTCACCAAGAGAATAATACTCCTAATGGTAAGTTGATGGTAATGCATGAAGAGGCCGCAAAGCTATACCATCATATTCTTATGAATACTCCTGCTGGTGCTCAAGCCTTAAAGTATTTGAAAGGGCGGGGGATGACCGATGAGCTAATTAATGACTTTAATCTAGGATTTGCTCCGGAACAACGAATTTTGAAGCCGTTTTTGGAGCAAAAGATCAATGATTATCAGTTGTTACGAAAATCAGGTCTTTTTGTAGAAGATAATAATGGCGGCCTTCACGACCGGTTTGTCGATCGGGTGATGTTCCCACTTCGTAACCAAAATGGTCGGGTGATTGGCTTTTCTGGGCGGGTAATCGGTAAAGTACCTGCAGACACGCCCAAGTATTTAAATAGTCCCGAGACACCGATTTTTAATAAGCGTCGCACCCTCTTTAATTTTGATATTGCTCGCAAGGAGGCTCGGGGAACATCAAAAATATACCTTTTTGAAGGGTTTATGGATGTTATTTCTGCTTATAGCGCTGGAGCTAAGAATGGTGTTGCCTCGATGGGAACGAGCCTGACTGAAGAACAGGTTGGCATTCTTGGCCGGGCAGTTAGACAAGTCGATATTTGCTATGATGGTGATTCTGCTGGTCAGAACGCGATTGATCGCGCAGTGACACTTTTTCGGGATCATCAGCCACAGGGAATGCAACTACGTGTCGTTCAATTACCAGCAGGAATCGATCCAGATGAATATGTTCAACAAAATGGTGCTGATAAGTTTGCCAAATATCTAGTTGATCAAGAAGAAACACCGGTTGATTTTTATTTACGTTTTTATCGGTTGAATAAGAACCTTAACAACCAAACCGAGCTGATTTCGTACTTAGAACAATCCCTAAAGCTTCTAGCCACTCTTTCGTCGTCATTGGAACAGGATATGTACCTTACGCAGCTTGCTAAGGAGTTTGATCTTGATAAGGCAACGTTAAAGAGTCAATTACAAGATATTAGTCGGCGTTTAGGAGGAAGAAAACGCCACTCCCAACCAGCATCATTACCGCAAAATGAGGGAAGTTCTTCGGGATTTTCGGTGGGGCCGGGACCGGCTAGTTCGCCAGCACTACAGCGGAATCCCATTAAGCGGACTGAGCTAGCAGAGCAGTTACTATTAAGGTACATGTTCCATGATCAGGAAGTTTGGGATCATGTAGCGGCAATAAATGATTTTCACTTTGCACATGAACGCTATCAAACGTTATACTTATTAGCGGAGAGTTATTTTTCTGAGCATGGGGAGTATTCAGCTGCCGGATTAATGGATTACCTTAAGGAAGATAGCTTACGTTCAACTCTTGGTCAAATTGAGCAGTTAAACGTTGATGATGTAGTTAATATGCAACTTATTGATGATTGTGTTCAATTGATTCAGGAACAGATTCCCTTGTCACAAAAGATCAAAGAACTGCAATCACAGATTAGAGAAGCTAGTTCATTAAATAACAGTGAACTAGCAACCCAGTTAACAATGAAGTTAATAAAACTTTTAAAGAAGCAACAAGAATTAAAAGCGGAGGAGACCAATTAATATGGCAAAAAGCAAAAAGAAAGAAATCGTCATTTCAAATAGTGATAACTTCGATCAAAAAAAGTATGATACCGCTGTTGGTAAGTTAATTCGTACTTACAAGAAGCGCAAACACATTAAGTATGATGATCTGACCGAACTTGTTGCTAAACCATTTGAATTGAATGCTGACGGGATTGATAACCTACTTCAAAACGTTGAAGATTCAGGAATCAGTGTTGTTGATGAAAACGGTGATCCTGATCCGCGAGCATTAATGGCCACCGAAAAGCTATCCCAAAAAGCGATGAAGGATACTTCGGCTCCAACTGGAGTAAAGATTAATGACCCAGTACGGATGTACTTGAAAGAAATTGGTCGGGTAAACCTGTTAAGTGCTGACGAAGAAGTTGCTCTTGCTCTCCGGATTGAACAAGGCGATGAAGAAGCTAAACAAGAACTTGCTGAAGCCAACTTACGGTTAGTTGTTTCCATTGCTAAGCGGTATGTTGGTCGGGGGATGCAATTCCTTGATTTGATTCAAGAAGGTAACATGGGGTTGATGAAGGCCGTTGAAAAGTTCGATTACCGGCGGGGCTTCAAGTTCTCAACTTATGCTACTTGGTGGATTCGTCAAGCGATTACTCGGGCCATTGCTGATCAAGCGCGGACCATTCGGATTCCGGTTCACATGGTAGAAACGATTAATAAGCTGATCCGGATTCAGCGACAACTGCTTCAGGATTTGGGGCGTGAACCACTTCCAGAAGAAATCGGTGCTGAAATGGATATGCCAACTGAAAAGGTAAGAAATATTCTTAAGATTGCTCAAGAACCGGTTTCCCTTGAAACACCAATTGGTGAAGAAGACGACTCACACTTGGGAGACTTTATTGAAGATCAGGATGCAACTAGTCCAGCCGATCATGCTGCTTATGAAATGATGAAGAAGCAACTGGAAAATGTCCTTGATACATTAACCGACCGGGAAGAAAACGTCCTTCGTCTTCGATTTGGTCTTGATGATGGTCGTACCAGGACACTTGAAGAAGTTGGAAAAGTCTTTGGTGTTACTCGTGAACGGATTCGGCAGATTGAAGCTAAGGCATTACGGAAACTACGCCACCCATCTCGTTCAAAGCAGTTAAAGGATTTTCTTGAATAATGGAAGCTGGGAATTAACTTTCTCGGAGGGACGGTTGACTAATCTAGAACGATGAATGATGATGAAATCATCAGAGTCATTCGTAATTAGGCTCGAGTCCCTCAGTTACGATACGAAGTGAGCCTATTTGGATTCCCGTAATTAGTTTCTGTAAGTTCGGAAACTATTGGTAAATAAAAGGAGCAGGAAGAATATTTTATTTTTTCTGCTCCTTTTTGTTTTTAAATCCTTTTAAAACTTTATTTTATTAATCAATTTTAAGCAAATGCCTATTAAATTAAATAATTCTAAGAAAAAGATTAAAATCACCTTGACTTTAGGATAACTTACACAGTACACTTAAATTGTTTAAGTTTTAAGGATTTAAACTTAATTATATTTATAATGTTCAATTGTTAACAAGGAGGAACCATTATAATGCCAAAGTTGTCATCAGATTTAACAGGTACTATTAACCATAAATTAGCTGCAACATCGCCCTCTGGGATCCGGGCATTTGATCGCTCAGTTTCTAATATTCCCGGAATCATTAAGTTAACCCTTGGTGAACCAGATATGAATACCCCTGAGCACGTTAAACAAGCTGCGATTAAGAGTATTCAAGATAATGATTCCCATTATGCACCACAAATGGGGAAACCAGAACTACTTGAAGCGATTTCTAAGTATGTTGAGCGTACTCGTGGCGTTAAGTACGACCCTGAAAGTGAAATTGTGGTAACCGTTGGTGCGACAGAAGCATTAGCATCAACCCTTTTTGCATTATTAAATACTGGTGATAAGGTAATTATTCCAACGCCAGTATTTGCGCTTTACTTCCCATTAGTAGCAATGACCGGTGCTACCCCAATTCAAGTTGATACTTCAGCAGACGGCTTTGTGCTAACCCCTGAAAAACTTGAAGAGGTATTGCAAAAGGAAGGCCATGGTGCGCGTGCGGTTCTCCTAAACTACCCAAGTAATCCTACTGGTCGTGAATACCCTCAAGAAACTTTGGAAGGGTTAGCTAAGGTAATAGCAAAACATCACTTGTACGCTATCGCTGATGAAATTTACAGTGATCTTGTTTACGGGGTTAAACATTATTCATTAACCTCAATGATTCCTGAACGAACAATCTTCATTTCAGGACTATCGAAGTCTCATGCAATGACTGGTTATCGTTTAGGATACGTTGCCGGTCCCCAAGAGATTATGGGAAGTATTGGTAAGATGCACGCCTTCTTGGTAACGACTGTCACTGACAATGTTCAGGCAGCAGCTGTTGAGGCGCTTAATAATGGTCAGGAAGATCCGGTTGAATTCCGTAAGACCTATGAAAAGCGTCGTGACTTTGTTGTTGCTGGACTACGCGCTCTCGGTTTCGAAATGTCAACACCAGAAGGAGCATTCTATATCTTTGCTAAGATTCCAGAATCATTTGGTAAGGATGATGTTAAGTTTGCTACTGAATTGGCTCATCAAGCGAAAGTCGGCGTTACTCCAGGAAGTGCATTTGGTGCTGGGGGCGAAGGCTATGTTCGTCTTTCATATGCTTCTTCCGATGAGGATCTTAAAGAGGCTCTTAACCGGATTGGTAAGTTTGTAAAAGAATTGAATTAGTTAATAATTAGGCTGAAATTTAATGGGGAGGATAATGATAAAGTCATTTTTGGCTTTATTGTTGTCCTCCTCTTTGGTTAAACATTTGCTATACTTATATATAAAGAAATGTTGAGAGGAAATGGTATAGTGGATGCACAAAATTTATCCCAGCGTTTAACAACGGTTGCTAAATTTGTTCCTCAAGGAGCACGAGTAGCCGATATTGGGTCAGACCATGGCTACTTGCCAGCAGCATTAGCATTGCAAGGTCAGATTGAATATGCAGTTGCTGGTGAAGTTGTAAGGGGTCCCTATGAAAATGCCGTCAGCGAGATTAAAAAACTAGCCTTAGCAAAGATTATTCAAGCACGACTAGCTGATGGGCTAGCAGCAATTAAAGATAGCGATCACATCAATACAATTACAATTGCTGGTATGGGTGGAGCATTAATTACCCAAATTCTGGATGCTCATCCGGAAAAATTAGCTGGGGTAACCCGATTAATTTTACAGCCGAATGTTGGTGAGGCTCGTTTAAGAGAATGGTTAATGAACCATCAATTTCAGATTATGGCTGAAAGAATGGTTGCCGAAGATGGTCATATTTATGAGGTGATCGTTGCTGAACCGTCAACTGTTCCTTTTCGCTATAGTAAGTATGAATTAACTTTTGGACCGTTCTTGCTTGAACAGCATTCTCCTGTATTTACCAAAAAGTGGCAGGATGAGTTGCAACGGCAGGAAGGTGTCCTCCAACAAGTTAAACAAGCTAGTAAACCACCAGTTGCTAAAATTAAGCAACAGGAGGAATACATTAGCTTGATAAAGGAGGTCCTTAATTAATGACGACAGGAAATGAATTGATTCAGCGTTTTGAACAATTTGCGAGTCCGCAATTGGCGGAAAGTTGGGATAACCCCGGATTGCAATTAGGGAATCCTGATCGACCGATTAAACGATTAATGACTACTCTTGATGTTCGACCAGAAGTTGTCCAGGAAGCAATTAAGCAAGATGTCGATTTTATTTTTGCTCACCACCCGGTAATGTTTCATCCCGCAAAGAATTTGAATACTCGAATTCCGCAAAATGAAATGTATGCGCAACTGCTTAGCCATGGAATTACAGTGTATGCTGCTCATACTAATTTAGATACAGCTAACGGAGGAATGAATGATTGGTTAGCGGCTAAATTACGGCTAACTAATTTGGAACCGCTTGTTGAAGCCGGCACTGATCCTGTATCTGGGCAACCAGTTGGGATGGGAAGAATTGGAACATTAAATGGTTCGATGACTGTCAGAGAATTTGCTCAGTATTGTATGCGAATCTTCAATGTTAATGGGTTACGGTGGTTAGCTGCACCAACGGATATGGATAAGCCAATTCACCGGGTCGCAGTTCTTGGCGGTGCTGGTCAAGACTTCTGGCAAAGTGCAGTGAAGAAAGGCGCAGACGCTTATGTTACGGGAGACGTTACCTATCATTTCGGTCATGATATGGTTGCTAATCATTTAATGGTAGTTGATCCCGGCCATCATATTGAGGCAATTTGTGAACCACGCTTGGCTAAACTTTTTGAACAATGGAAGCAGGAAAATAAGTGGGACTTTACCATTGTTCAGAATAAGATAAATACTGATCCGTTTAATTTTATGGTTAATAATGAAGGGAAGAATTAATAATGACAGAAGAAAAATATGAAGGCTTATTGCCACGCTTCTTAAAGTATGTAAAGACGGAAACCCGTTCTAATCCTGATTCAGATACTGTTCCTTCTGACCCTAAGGAAACGGCTTTCTTAAAGGAATTAGAAACAGAACTAAAAGATTTGGGGTTAAGTAATGTTCACATAAACCCTAAGTGTTCTTATGTTTACGCTACAATTCCAAGTAACTTAGACCATGATGTTCCAACAATTGGCTATATTTCCCACGTTGATACGGCAGATTTCAATGCGCATAATGTTAATCCACAAATTGTTGAAGATTACGATGGTCAAAGCGATATTCAATTGGATGATGATGGTGAATTTGTATTATCACCGGCAGAATTTCCTAATCTAAAGAATTATCAGGGTGATACACTGATTACGACTGATGGCTCAACCTTACTTGGCGCAGATGATAAGTCAGGAGTTGCCGAAATTATGACAATGGCAGCTTACTACATGAAGCATCCAGAAATTAAGCATGGTGAGATTAAGATTGGGCTTGGACCAGATGAAGAAATTGGTACTGGGGCTGATCACTTCGACGTTAACGATTTTGGCGCTGACTTTGCTTATACTGTTGATGGCGGTCCATTAGGCGAATTGGAGTATGAAACCTTTAACGCTGCTCAAGCAGAAATTGAAATTTCTGGGAAGGATGTTCATACTGGAGTCGCTAAGGGAACAATGGTTAATGCCATTCAAGTTGCAATCGATCTTCACAATAGTTTGCCAGCTCATGAACGGGCTGAAAAAACTGAAGGACGAGAAGGATTCTTCCACCTCTATAAGTTTGATGGTAGTGTTGATCATGCACGGATGGTTTACCTTATCCGTGACCATGATCGGGAAACCTTTAAAGAACGAAAGCACCTATTAGAACGGATCGTTGATGGCTTAAATACTGAATTAGGTAGTAAGCGAATCAGCATGAACCTGTACGACCAATACTATAACCTCAAAGATGCTTTAGAGGGGAAAATGGAGTCAGTTGAAATTGCCAAAAAGGCGATGGAAGAATTAGATATTAAGCCAGTAATCTATCCGGTTCGTGGTGGTACTGATGGCTCAACTATTTCTTATAAGGGCTTACCAACACCAAACCTGTTTGCCGGTGGAGAAAATATGCACAGTCGATTTGAATATGTTTCCCTGCAAACAATGGAAAAGGCACTGGATGTTCTTCTTAAGATTAATGAATTAAATAGTTCAAACTAATGAATATTTATTAGAAATTGGCATTACGGACAATACAGTACACAAATAACGCTTGCAATTGGACTCGGTGAGTTCAGAAATTAATAAATATCAATAGAAGGTGAGAAAAACATTTCGCGTTTTCTCACCTTTTTTAGTAATTATTCAGTTTAACCTTGCATTTAAGCAGATAGTTCGGTAAGATATCAATTGTTCTTAATAGTAATTATTACTCTTAAAGGAGAGAAGAATGAAGAGATATTTTATCGGTGTGGGGTGCCTAGTTAGTCTATTACTTGTTATTTTAGTCTTGTCTTGGATCCCGTTTAAGACGCACGATGTTGATAAAAAGCCGATTCAGGTAGTAACTAGTCTCAATTTTTATGGGGAAGCAGCTAAGCAGGTTGCTGGAAAGTACGGTAAGGTAACGTCAATTATTGATAATGCCTCGGTTGATCCTCATGATTACCAACCAGGAACCGTTCAGGCAAAACAAGTAGGGGATGCTAACGTGGTGGTTGAAAATGGCTTAGGTTATGATGAGTGGTTAAACAAGGTTGTTAAATCTAGTAGTCATCGTCATTCGCAAAAAGTGATTAATGTTGGCCAATTAATGGGAAAACACTCGGGTGACAATGAGCACTTATGGTATGAACCAGCAACGATGAAGAAATTGGCCCAACAATTAGCTAATCAGTATAGTCAACTTGATCCGGCTCACCGTGATTACTATCAGAAAAACGCTCAAGAGTATATAAATTCTTTGAAGCCGTTAGATCAAGAAATCGCAAAAATTAAGGCAAATGTTAACTCGGGAAATAATAAGGTTGCGGTTAGTGAGCCAGTCTTTGATTATTCATTAGCAGCGCTTGGTTACCAGGTAGTGGATCAGCATTTTGAAAAAGCAATTGAAGATGGTAATGATCCATCGCCACACGATATTCAACAACTACAATCTGTAATAAAAAATCATGAGATCGCCTTTTTTGTCGAAAATTCTCAAACTAGTGATCATGTCGTTAATGGATTAGTAAAGTTAGCCCGCAAAAATCATGTTCCGGTGCTTAAGGTAACAGAAACTAAGCCAAATAATGCTAAAAATTATCAGGAATGGATGCTTTCGCAATATCGGAATCTTTCACGAATTCAGCAGGGAGAAAAGTAAAAATGTCAATTGTTACAGTTAATGATTTAACGGTTGCCTATGGTAATCATCAAGTAATTGATAACTTAAGCTTTAATATTAATCAGGGAGATTTTCTTGTAGTTATCGGTGAAAATGGGGTTGGTAAAACAACCCTTGTTCGCTCAATGTTGGGTTTTATTAAGCCGCAAAAGGGTGAAATAATAATTAGTCCGCAAACCAAAATTGGCTATGTTCCGCAATTCCGGAATATTGATCAGGAATATCCGCTTTCAATTCGCGATTTTATTGCGTTGAATGTTCAACATAGCTTTCTCCCGTGGTTGAGAACGAGTGAACGCCAGCGTGTGGACGAAATAATTAGCCAAACTAACTTGCAAAAGATTGCTGACCGGCCGCTAGGGTTAGCGTCAGGTGGTGAAAAGCAGCGGGCATACTTAGCTCAGGCACTGCTTCCCAACCCTAGCTTACTAATCCTTGATGAGTCAACTGCAAGCTTGGATAATGAAATGAAGTATGAATTGTTGGACCTTGTTACCCGCTTTCAACAGCAGGGGTTAAGCGTAATGTTTGTTACTCATGATTGGGACCTGGCCCAGCATTATGGAACCCGTTTTCTTCAAATGACCGGGGATGGTTATTTGACCGGTCCAATTAATGAACTTCCTCGCCCAGAAAAGGAGGCTGAGTAATGTTAACGCTTAGTTTTATGCGGCATGCCTTTGTTGCTAGTACCTTTATTGCAATAGTTAGCGGCTTTGTTGGTGTTTTTGTTGTTGCCAGAAACCTTTCCTTTTTAACTCATACCTTGTCGGAAATTGGCTTTGCCGGAGGAGCATTTGCCGTCTTTATTGGCTGGCCGGTCTTAAACGGAATGATCCTTTTCACAATGCTTAGTTCGATTCTTGTTGGTCAAATGAGTATTAAAGAATCCCGCCGTGAAGCAGTAACGAGTGCAGTCTCCGCTCTTTTTATCGGCTTGGGAATCCTTTTTCTTTCTTTAAGTAGTGCGAATGCTAGTTCAGCAACTAATATCTTATTTGGAAGTGTTGTCGGGATTAACCTAACTGAGGTTTGGCAATTAATATACCTATCTATCGTTGTTATCTTAATAATCTTTGCAGTTTACCGCCAGTTAAAGTTCACTTCGTTTGACGCTATTGGTGCACGAGTAAGCGGACTTAATGCTGCACTATATTCAGTTATTTTCTTAATTGTTTTAGCGCTGAGCGTGAGTGTGGCAGCACAAATAGTTGGTTCGTTGTTAATTTTTATCTTATTAACCCTACCGGCAGCTAGTGCGAAATATTTCACTCATGGAGTTGCTAAGATGATCGGTTTAGCGATCCTCTTTTCTCTTTTAGGAACCTGGTTGGGGCTATTTCTTGGTTACTTAACTAATTGGCCAGTTAGTTTCTTTATTGCGGTGATTGAAGTTGGAATTTATTGCTGTGCTCTAGTTAAACAAAAACTTAGCGGGGCGGCATAATAAAAAGAACCAGGAAAGCTAGCCTTCCTGGTTCTTTTTATTAGTTCTTTTAGAAATTAGTTTTTTGATGGATCAGCTTTTCGTGTGATGAAGTATACACAGTTAGCGGCAACTAAACCGAATACAACGGCCAAAATACCAGTCAGTAGGTAATCTGGGGTCATTGTTTCTAGTTGGCTATCAATGTAAGCTAAGATCTCACCTAAAATGAGAGCAATGACACCAGCACCGATGTTTGCTTCTAATAGTTTCACTCGGAACATCTCCTTATCCATCTCAATTAAAATAATTTTAACACTTACTAAATAATCTCGCTAGCCTTTCACAGCATTATTTAACGACATTTGTTATAATTTCTTAATGAAAGGGGGATGAATCAAGGTGGATTTTGTACCGCTCCAAGTAAAAAGTAGCTTTTCTCTGTTAAGAAGTCCAATTCGCATTAATGAATTGGTCACAACTGCAAAAGAACGCGGCTACTCTGCAATTGCATTGACTGATAAGAACGTCTTATATGGGGCAATTGATTTTTACAACGCCGCTAAAAAAGCAGGTATTAAACCAGTAATCGGCTTGCAATTAACAATTGCGTTAAACAATGTTGACGGGACTAACCTGGAATTGCTGTTTTTGGCTAAAGATCGCGCAGGGTACCAAAATTTAATGGAGCTTTCCACTCGTCAACAAACGAGTGATCGTGATACGCTTCCGTTAACTTTTGAACAGATTAAGCCGTTTCTTTCGTCGCTATACGTTATTATTCCACCACAATCGACAGTTTTTAGTTGGTTAAAGGCCGAGGATACAGTTGTTAATCTTCTTCACGAAAGCACTGATCAGGATAGTCTCCTTTTAGGAATTAATCCCCAGTTAGACCAAATTCAACGCTCAACATTGACCCAGCTAGCAGCGAGTCATTCCCTGCCACTAGTAGGGGTCAGTCCAGTCGAATATTTGAATGCAGATGATTTGTTTGCCAGTAAGGTCCTTCAGGCAATTGATGCTAATACTCAGTTAGAAAAAGTTGAAGAAAAAGCTAAAGAACTTGGAAAGGACTACCTTCAACCCCAGGCAGATATTTTAAGGGCCTACCAAGCAGTTAATCTTGAGCAAGCGGCTGACAAGACGGTTGAAATTGCAGTAAAATGTAATATTGACTTTGAATTTAAGCAGCCAATTCTCCCGCACTTTGATACGCCAACGGGGAAATCTTCTGCTGAATATCTTCGTTACTTATGTATTGAAGGGCTAAAAAAACGGCAGATTGCGCCAGGCTTAAAACTAGTTGACTACCAAAAAAGGTTAGCTAAGGAACTAAAAGTAATCCATGAAATGGGATTTGATGACTATTTCCTGATTGTTTGGGACGTAATGCGTTTTGCTCACCGGACAAAAATTACAACAGATCCGGGAAGGGGATCAGCCGCAGGATCATTAGTAGCGTATGCTTTAGCAATCACTGATATTGATCCGCTGCAATATAATCTTTTATTTGAACGGTTTCTTAATCCTGAACGAGCTCAAATGCCGGATATTGACCTTGATATTCCTGATAATCGGCGAAGTGAGGTTCTTGAATACGTCCACCAGAAGTATGGACATAATCGAGTTGCCCAAATTATTACTTTTGGGACACTAGCAGCCAAACAGGTTATTCGTGATGTAAGTCGGGTCTTTGGATTAAATCGTTACGCAATTAATGAATTAACAGGAGCACTCCCCCATGGCTTGCACATTAGTCTGGCAGGGAGCTTGAAAGAATCCCAGCGGTTACGCAACCTTCTGAATGATCACCCAGAATACCGATTACTATACCGAGTGGCACAAAAATTGGAAGGACTTCCTCGCCATTACTCAATCCATGCAGCGGGGATTGTTTTATCCGAGAAGCCGCTTCATGAAATTGTTCCTCTGCAGAACGGGAGTGAAGGGTTATTGATGACTCAGTTCCCAAAGGATACCGTAGAGGCATTGGGGCTATTAAAGATGGATTTCCTTGGCTTGCGAAATCTTTCAATAATGGACAATAGCCTAAAATTAATTCGTCAGCGAAATCCACAGTTTGATCTTTCAAAGATCTCATTAGCGGATTCTAAAACGTTAGCTCTTTTCCAAAAAGGGTTGACTGATGGTGTATTCCAATTTGAGTCAGCGGGAATTAGGGAAGTATTAGTTAATCTTCAGCCTGATAGTTTTGAAGATATTGTTGCGGTCAATGCACTTTATCGACCAGGTCCGCTTGAGAATATTCCTCACTTTATTGCTCGTAAACAGGGAAAAGAGCATTACCAGTTGCCTGATCCATCACTAGAACCAATCTTGGGGGCAACGTATGGCATCTTAGTCTACCAGGAACAGGTAATGCAGCTGGCATCGGTAATGGCAGGATTTAGTTTGGGTGAAGCCGATCTTTTGCGTCGTGCGATGAGTAAGAAGAAGCGTGCGACAATGGAGGGGATGCGGGCTAAATTCATGAATGGCGCCCAAGCAAATGGTTATTCGGCAGAATTGGCAAAACGGGTTTTTAACTACATTGACCAGTTTGCTAACTATGGCTTTAATCGATCACACGCGGTTGCCTACTCAAAGATGGCTTTCCAAATGGCTTACCTAAAAGCTAATTATCCTGCAGAATTCTTTACCGCGTTGATGAATGCCGAACCGAATGTTGATAAATTAAAGATGCATGTTCAGGATGCCCGTCGTTCAGGCGTGAAGCTAGTGGGCCCCCGGATTAACGAAAGCCAACAGCAGTTTTCACTATCCCAGAATCAATTATTCTTCGGCTTGACTGCTATAAAGGGGCTTCGTCGTGACTTTATTCGTGAAATTCTTCAAGAACGACAGCAAAATGGTTCCTATAAGGACATTCGCAATTTCATTTCTCGCTTAGCTAGTAAATGGCAAAAGCCGGAATTAATTGCGCCGTTGATTTATGCAGGTGCGTTTGATGATCTCGGCTATAACCGTGCTGAAATGATTGATGCGTTACCAATGCTGATCTCCGGAATTCAATTATTTAGCAGTACTAATGAGCTGGAAGCAGATCCGGAATTGCAGTCCACAATCGCTGCTCGCCAAGAGTATCCGTTAACGGAGCGCTTAGCAAAGGAAAATGAATATTTAGGAGTTTATCTTTCAGGACATCCGGTGACCCAGTATCAAGATCTAGCAATTAAGTATCGAGTCCAACCAGCAAGTCAGCTCCGTCCTGGTCAAACCGTTACGATATTAATGTTAATTAACCGGGTGAAAACAATTCACACTAAAAAGGATCATCGTCAAATGGCGTTCCTATCAGGAACAGATCAAACTGGTGAAATTGAGGCCACGGTCTTTCCGCGACAATATACCCGATATCAATCATTATTGAAGAGTAATCAGGTAGTAATGATTAATGGACATACGGAGCAACGAGAGGGCCATGGACTTCAGGTAATTGTTGATCAGATTCGTGACGCTAATGAATTGCGTCAACGCCAACACCATACCCAACAGCGGTGGTTCTTGCGGATTTTGCCAGAAAATGACAACCAGCAAGTTCTGCAACGGCTTTATCAGTTTATGACGTCTCATCGGGGCCCTATTCCAGTTATTATCTACTACCCTGAAAATGACCAAAAAAAGATTCAACCGCAATCACGGTGGCTGAATTCGCAAACTGAAACGCGTCAGGGATTGATAAAAATTTTAGGCAAGGATAATGTTGTCCTTCAGAAAAGTCCTCAATAAGTTAATAAAATTAAGAGTTAATGAGATTTATTAAATGATAGCGTTTTCTTGATATCTTTTCACAAAAAAGTACAGACACGGATTTTAAAAAGTGCTATCATAAGGCTGTGCAAATGAGGTATGCGATTGCAAACCGCAGTTGATGCATAAATGCAAAGGAGAGATTCATTTATGAAGAAAACCAAGATTGTAAGTACACTTGGTCCTGCAAGTACAGATGTTGACACCATTGTTAAGTTGATTAATGCTGGTGCAAATATTTTCCGGTTTAACTTCTCACACGGTGACCACCCAGAACACTTGGGTCGGATGGAAAACGTTAAGAAGGCCGAAGAAATTACTGGTAAGCACGTTGGTTTAATGCTTGATACCAAGGGTGCTGAAATTCGGACCACTGTTCAAAAGGAAGGTAAGATTAACTACGAAATCGGCGACAAGGTTCGTATTTCCATGGATCCTTCAATCGAAGGTACTCATGACAAGATTGCCGTTACTTACCCAGGCCTTTACGATGATACTCATGTTGGTGGCCACGTCCTCTTCGATGATGGTTTGATTGACATGTTGATCGACGAAAAGGATGAAGAACACAAGGAACTTGTTTGCCATGTTCTTAACCATGGTGTACTTGGTTCTCGGAAAGGTGTTAACGCTCCTGGTGTTTCCATCAACTTACCAGGAATTACTGAAAAGGATAGCAGTGATATCCGCTTCGGTTTGGATAACAAGATTAACTACATTTCAGCTTCATTCGTTCGTAAGGCTCAAGATGTTCTTGATATCCGTGAACTCCTTAAGGAAAAGAACATGGAAGACGTTCAAATCTTCCCTAAGATTGAATCACAAGAAGGTATCGACAACTTTGAAGAAATCATTGAAGTTTCTGATGGTTTGATGGTTCCTCGTGGTGACATGGGTGTTGAAATTCCTGCTGAAAATGTGCCAATTGTTCAAAAGCACATGATCAAGCGTTGTAACGAATTAGGTAAGCCAGTTATTACTGCTACCCAAATGCTTGACTCAATGCAAGAAAACCCTCGTCCAACTCGTGCCGAAGTTTCTGACGTTGCTAACGCTGTCTTTGACGGTACTGACGCAACCATGCTTTCTGGTGAAAGTGCTAACGGTGACTACCCTGTTAAGTCAGTTGCAATGATGAACGCTATTGACATCAAGGCTGAAAACCACCTTTGGGAATTTGGTACTGAAACATTTGATTGGGACAAGTCAGATGTTACTGAAACAATCGGTTCAGCCGTTGCTAATGCAGCTAAGGACTTAGACATCCACACTATTGTTGCCTACACTGCTTCAGGTTACACTGCTAAGATGATTTCTAAGTACCGTCCTAACGCTGACATCGTTGCACTTACACCTAACGAACGGGTAGAACGCGGTCTTATGATCAACTGGGGTGTTCAACCATACGTTGTTGATGAAATGAGCAATACTGATAAGATGTTCGACTTGGCTGCCAAGAAGGCTGTAGAACTTGGTTTTGCTAAGAAGGGTGACAAGATTATCGTTGTTGCCGGTGTACCTTTGGGTGTTAAGGGTGCTACTAACATGATGCGGATTAAGACTATTGACTAATTAAGTCTTATAAAGCTATCAGAATAATAAAAGAAGTTGAGAGAAACTCTCAGCTTCTTTTTTTGTTTCCTATAATACTAGTAAAATTAGTTAGAGCCGTGTAAAATTATTTATTAGTAAAATGAAATCGGATTAATGAAAGTGGGATTAGTTGATGAATTCAGCATTAGGAAAAGTTGTTACAGCAGTAATGATTGATGAAAACGAAAAGGATTACTTTATCCAACCAGACCGTAACGGGCAAACATATCGCTTACCGAAAGATGAGAGTCCCCAAGTTCTCCATATTGGTGGGCAAGTTCGGGGGTTTGTCTACGAAAATGAAGATCACCAACTACAAATGACGTGTAAGCATATCCCAACTGTTCAGGTAGATCATTATGATTACGGGACTGTTGTTAGTGTTCGCCGGGATTTAGGGGTGTTTGTTGATATTGGTTTGCCAAATAAGGATATTGCAGTTTCATTAGATGATCTGCCATCATTAAAGCATCTGTGGCCACAACCGGGCGATCGGCTTCTCCTTGCACTTCAAGTGGATGATAAGGACCGGATTTGGGGCAAATTAGCAGATGAGCAAATTTATCAGGCTATTTCGACTGCTCCTAATAAACGGTTGTTGAATCGGGATGCTTATGCAACGGTTTATCGGCTAAAAATGAGTGGCACCTTTGTATTAACTGATGGTTATCATCTTGGTTACATTCATCCAAGTGAACGTGATCAGGAACCACGGCTTGGTCAACGAGTAAAAGCACGGGTGATTGGCCTTTCTTCTCATGGTGGGTTGAACCTTTCTCTTAAGCCACGAGCTTATCAAGCAATTAGCGAGGATGCTAAAATGCTCCTTGCAATGCTAGAGCATAATCCAAACCATCGCTTACCATATACTGATAAGACCGATCCAGGCGTAATTCGGGAAGTCTTTGGGATTAGTAAGGGACAATTTAAGCGAGCAATCGGGCACCTCTTGAAAGCCAACTTAGTAACTGAAGAAGAAGGGCAATTAGTTCTCCGAGAAAAGAAGAATGACAATGCAGGAAACAATTGATCACTTTATTGACTATTTAATGACTCGAAAGGGGCGTTCACAAAATACGAGGGAAAGTTACCGCCACGATTTAGAACGATGTGCAGCCTTTTTTACCGCTAGCGGGATTAATACTTGGCAGGAAGTAGATCAGTATGCGGTAATTAATGTTATTGCTGAAATGAAACGTGAAGATCGTGCTAGCACCACAATCAATAGGACGATTTCAAGCCTTCGCCAACTCTATCGCTATCTTTTACGCCGGCATGAGGTTCAGGTAAATCCAATGGACTATATTGATCTTGAAGAGGTAGCAACAAGGAAGGCCCCCGTAACATTATCCCAGCAGGAGATTGAGCAATTATTTGCGATCCCTGATACAACTACAGTTAATGGTTTGCGTGACCGAACATTGTTAGAATTAATGTATGGAACGGGAATGCTGGTTAGTGAACTAATAAACTTAAAGCGTTCGCAGGTCCATTTTGATTTACAAATTCTTCAGCTTCAAGATAATCCTCGTCATCAACGCATTGTTCCTCTTGGTAAAATAGCTAAGGAATGGTTGGCAAGATACCTTAGGGCAACAGCAGGTGATTCAAGTGATTATGTCTTTTTAAATGCTCGTGGTGGTCAAATGACGCGCCAGGGGGTTTGGAAAAACTTTAAGGAGATTGTTAGAAAATCCGGCCTATCAAAGAAAATCACATTGCAAACTCTTCGCCATGCTTTTACTGCAGATTTATTAAAAAATGGTGCCAGTTGGCAAGCAGTTCAGACGCTACTTGGTCGAGAAACCGGTCGTGAAAGCTTTGAGTCATATATTCGTTTTAATACCCAAGAACTTGTGACAATTTATCGTCGCTGTCATCCACGAGCTTGAATTAATCAAAGGGGGAAAGTATGCTAGTTAAATATCGGAAAGATTATGAAAAAATTGCAATGGGTCTCCTATCTTTTCTTCCAGAGTTACGGGATTACGATCAGCTAGCAAGCGCAATTAAGTTTTCTTTAGATAAGAATTACCAGATATACTTATGGAAAGACACTGAAGATAATCACTTCATTGGGATTATTGTTATAGAAGTAGGAGAAAAGTATGTCTTGGTTCGTCATCTTTCTTTTACACCAACTGATCGCTCCGGAAAAAATGTTTATGCGTTATTAACTGCAATTCATGAGCAATATCAAGATTGCCGTTTAATGGGAACGTTAAAAACACAACCACTAATATCAAATTGGGAGCGAAATAATGAAAAATGATCAAGAAGTGATCCCACGGTATCCTTTTCAGCCTACCTTAAAGATTGGTGGCTTTGAAGGGCCGCTCGATCTTTTGTTACACTTAATTCGTCAGTCAAAAATGGATATTTATGATATTCAAATTGAGCAGATTACTCAACAATACTTTGATTATTTACGGGCAATGAAGAGTCACCAACTTGAAGTAGCTGGTGATTATTTTGTGATGGCGGCAACATTAATGAATATAAAAAGTCGTTTATTGTTACCACAACCGGAAGAAGAGGTAGAGGAATCAGATGAAGAAGTAGCGGACCCGCGGCAAGAACTGGTCGAACAGCTATTAGAATACCAACGATACCAAAAAGCAGCCGCTCATTTAAAAGATAAAGCTGATTTTCGACAAGCTGAATATACCAGGCCGGCAATGCATGTTCCTACTGAAATGATTGCTCAGCACGTTGAACCTGGGGTTACCCTTGGACAGCTTCAACGAGCATTTGCAGATGTTCTTAGGCGACGTCAGTTAACCGCACCGGTTCATGAGACGGTAGCAGCGGAAAAAATTAGTGTTGCTCAACGGATGAACCAGGTCTTTACAACTGTTAAGCAAGCAGCAACGAGGTTTAATGATCTATTTGCTGGTCAATGTACCCGTGATGAGCTAGTAACAACTTTTTTAGCAGTTTTAGAGTTAACTAAGCATCAGGCGATCTCTGTTCATCAAGACGAGCTATTCGGACCGATTATTTTAGTGGAGGGATCAAAGAGTGAACAATATCGAGCCAACAAACCTAGCCAAGATTGAGGGACTTCTTTTCATTAGTGGGGATGAAGGGATTACGTTAGGCGACTTAGCAAAAATTACTGGTTTTATGAAGCCGGCTGTGCTTGGATTGCTTCAACAGCTAAAAACAAGATATGAAAACGATCCTGATTCGGCATTGGTGTTATTAAATAGTGGCGATACGTATCGGCTAGCAACTAAACACGAGTTGTCTCCGGTTATTAAGCATTATTTTGAAGTGCCGTTGACGATCCCGCTAACACGAGCACTGTTGGAGGTTTTAGCGATTATTGCTTACCGCCAGCCAATCACTCGTTTGGAGATTGATGATATTCGCGGTGTTCAAAGTTCAGGTTCACTTCAGAAATTAATGGTTCGGGGACTGATTGATACTCATGGACGATTGGATGCTCCCGGAAGACCATTTTTATATGTAACAACGGATAGCTTTTTAGATTATTTTGGCTTATCTTCGTTGAAGGACTTACCACCATTAGCTAAACAAGAAGATCTTGATTTAGATGATATGAATGGTGACTTATTCTTGGAAGCGTTACAGGCACGACAGAAACAGCAGGAGGAAGAAAATGGAACGTCTACAAAAAGTAATGGCTGAAGCAGGAGTAGCATCGCGACGGGCTTCAGAAAAGTTAATTGCTAGCGGTCACGTTCAAGTTAATGGAAAGACCGTGACAGAAATGGGAATTAAGGTTAGTGAACATGATGAAGTTGTGGTTGATGGTGTTCCGTTACACCGGGAGGCCCATGTTTACTACTTGCTGAATAAGCCCCGTTCTGTCATTACGAGTGCTCACGATGATAAGGGCCGGCGAACCGTTGTGGATATTTTGAAGGAAGAAGGAGTAGCGGAACGAGTCTACCCAGTAGGAAGGTTGGACTATGATACAACTGGTATTCTACTATTGACTAATGATGGAGAGCTTGCCAATCGACTAATGCATCCCAAATTTGAAGTGGAGAAAACATATATCGCAAAGGTTCGGGGGATTGTTAATAATAATGATCTGAAGCAATTAAGAATTGGGGTTGAGGTCAATGGACGGTTAACCAAAAAGGCGAAGAGCCGGTTAATTGAAACTGATCACAAAAAGCAGACTAGTTTAGTCAAGCTAACAATCCATGAGGGGCGTTACCACCAAGTTAAGCTAATGTTTGATGCAATTCACCATCCCGTAATAAAGCTTCATCGCGAAACCTATGGTCCATTGGATCTCAACGGCTTGCAGTCTGGTGAATTTAGAGAACTGAAACAAGATGAGGTTAAACTCTTAAAGAGGATCAGTAAGTAGAATGTCAAGCGTTGACAGCTTGAAAAATTACTTGTAAAATATAAGTGTAAAATTTAATAGAAATTGTCTTCAAGGCGGGGTGAAATTCCCGACCGGCGGTATAGCCCGCAACCCATTTCAATGGTTGATCTGGTTAAATTCCAGAGCCGACAGTATAGTCTGGTATGCAGAAGATTCTACTACACTTATTTAAACACGAATTATAAAATGCACGTTGCCGACGGACAAGTTAGGTGGCGTGCATTTATTTTATGTTTAGATAATTTTGAAGACAATCTCAATAGGAGGTTGTTATTGATGGTTACGTCTCATCAAAAAGTTCACCAAATGGTGGGTGTTTGTTCACTAAGCGCGTTGGCGTTTATTTTAATGTTGTTTGAATTTCCCATTTTACCGGTTGCTCCTTATCTTAAAATGGATTTTTCTGACTTACCGGTATTGATTGGCGGCTTTATCTATGGCCCTGCTGCCGGGGTGATGATTGCTTTCTTGAAATGCTTAATCCACGCAATGACACGAGGCTTTTCTGCTGGCGAATTGGTTGGAATTCTTGGTAACTTTCTATCATCATTAGCATTGCTGCTACCATTCTGTTGGACGTGGAAGCACAAGTCGTGGTCATTCAAGCGTCAATTATGGTTAGGGAGTATTTCGGCAACGGTTACTTTAGTTGTAGTGATGGCCCTATTAAATTGGTGGGTACTAACACCGCTATACATGGCACTGTGGAATTGGAAATCAACCCTGCCGATTCCGGAACTAATTGCGGTAGCTGTTATTCCGTTTAATTTGATTAAGGGGGTTCTTGTTTCAGCTGTCTTTGCACTAGTGGCTATTCGTTTAAAGTCATGGCTTAATCAAAAGCAGCTTGAACAATAGTAATTAAAGATTATTAAGATCAGAATTTAGTGTCTCATTAAATACGGGCATTAGAGACTGGTCTTTTTGCTTATTTAAAGATAATCTAATTTTATTTCAGATCATTTCCACTGCTTTTCGTTATAATTAATTAGAGTGGAGAGTGAAAAAATGAATGATTTCTTGTTAAGCTTCTTTGATGAACATCAGCCACGACGGATTAGGGTGATTGAAAATACGTTAAAGAATCGCCGAACAGTATCAACCCTCTTTTGGGCTAAACAGTACGGCATCCTTAAATGGACGGGGGCAGAGCGTTCATTAGAACGAAAGCAGGTTGAAAATTCCATTGCAGAATTAGTTAAGGCTAACTTAATTCAGCGAAATCCTGATGGACAAGTGCTGTTAACTACTTTAGGAGTTTTGAGACAAGAGGAGTTAGCAGGTGAACAGTATCAGCCCCATTTCTTTGATTGGTACTGGTTAGCTAACACGCGACGGATTGAGCAACGGTTACTGCTTGGTATACAAGTGGCCTCGGAATTGTCATACCATAATCGTTATTATGCTCCGGTAGTTAACGAATACCATGAACAACAAATTGTAAAACGATGGGTTCTTAGCTGGCGTGGAAACATAATTAACGATCTGGTGCAGGAACTTAAACTATTTGGCGACTCGTTGGAAAGTGCTGATGAGCGATTGGCTAATTATTTCTTTTATTCACTCATTGGTCACCGAATTACTGGCAAAAATGCTATGCAGCTCAGTGAGCAATTGGAACTTCCTGGTTATCAATTACCAGTTATTAAGCAGGATGCCTTACTAGCTATTGCTGCATTTGCGAATAGCTATCAAGGAGTTTTAAATCGTTTATTAGTGGATCTGCTGGCAAAAAGTCCATTAAGTCAAAGTGCTAATCAAACGTTACTGTTGTATCAACAAGGAATTTCAATTAGTCAAATCGCCAAGAAAAGGAGAATCAAGGCTAATACTGTTCGCGAACACTTGTTAGAAGCTGCAATCGTTCATCCTGATTCGATTGATTGGGAGCGATCCTTGCCAGTAAGCATTCGGAGCCAATTAGCTAAACATTATCAAGGAAAAATGAAAGACTGGCAATTTGATCCAGAAATCGTCCCAGGAGGACCAGCAGCGTTCTATTACTTCCGTCTCTATCAATTATATGAGGAGAGATTAAATGATAAGTGATCGACAACTGTTAATAAAATTAAATGAGCAATTTGGCTTTACCGCTTTTCGTGACGGTCAGCAGGAAACCATTAAGGCGATCCTTAATCATCAGGATACTCTGGCAATTCTACCAACTGGTGGTGGGAAATCATTACTTTACCAAATGCCGGGATACTTATTGCCCGGGACAGTTTTGATTGTGTCACCGTTAATTTCTTTGATGCAGGATCAGGTTGATCGTCTTCACCGTTCTGGAGAAAAACGAGTCCTAATGATTAATGGTCAACTAACTGGTAAAAGTCGTCACCAGGCCTTACAGCGTCTTTCTTCGTTCAAATTTATCTTTACTTCACCAGAATCACTCGCTAATCCTGAGATTATTAATAAGTTAAAGAAAATTCAGATAACGTTGTTTGTTGTTGATGAAGCTCATTGCATTTCGCAGTGGGGGCCTGACTTTCGCCCAGAATACCTCTTGCTTAGTTCGGTGCTGAAGCAGCTTGGTTCACCAACGACACTTTTGCTAACGGCTACGGCAACTCCGGAAGTACGTCAGGATATTATTCAAAAGATGGGACTACAGGGGGATGCAGTTACTCAAGTAATTCGTTCTGTAAATCGTCCCAATATTTATTATGCAGTAGAACGTTTCATATCCGTTAATGAGAAGGAGCAGTATCTAATTGACCTAGTTAATCGATTAGCAGGTTCTGGAATTATTTATTTTGCAAGCCGTAAATTAGCTACGCAATTTGCTGAAACGCTGAACCAGAAAACAAAGAAGACCGTGGCTGCTTATCATGCGGGAATTGCTCCAATAGATCGCTACCGCTTACAGCAACAGTTCATGGATAACCAGGTACAATTAATTTGTGCCACAAGTGCTTTTGGGATGGGAATTGATAAGGATGATATTCGCTTTGTCATTCATTTTCATGAACCGGCAAATTTGGAAAGCTATGTTCAGGAGGTCGGACGGGCAGGTCGTGATGGCAAGCCAAGTCTAGCATTGCTTCTGTATTCTCCAGGTGATGAACAGATTCAACAAACGCTAAACCATATTGAACTTCCTGATAAGGAATTATTAAATGCTGTAAGGGAAAAGCGCCAGCCCAGTAGTGTATTGGGGGATAATCGAGAATTATTTACCTTTTACTTAGAACACGGCTATAATGGTGAAACAATTATAAAAGCATTTAAAAACAGGCAAATAAGTCTGAAAAATCATTTGAATTGGATGGCAAGATACGTTAATAATACTAAATTATGTCGACGACAGATGATTTTAGAATACTTCGGTGAACGGCTGGCTAAGCCCCAAGTACCATGTTGTGATATTACTGATGAAACGTTGCTTCAGCGGTTTGAAAAAAACGATGATAGTCAAACCAAGCACATACATTCAATAATAAAACTAAATTGGCAAGAACGACTTTATCAGTTATTTAATATTAATCATAATAAAGAAAACTAGACATTTTATGATTATTTGCGCTACAATCAGAATGTTAATTTTATAAAAGGAGGGGCAACCATGAGTGAACGACGGGAAGAAAGTCGTGAGGCTAATGACAAGCTATGGGATAAAAAGTTTGCTGATAGTGAAGATTTAGGTAGTGATGGTCACCTGTCACGAACCGAACATCGGCGACAAAGAGAACATAATTCTACTATTACCACTGTCTTGATCGTTTTAATAATTATTTTGGCGGCTATTCCGCTGATATACTGGGTTAACCATAAGCAAACGATGAATCATCCGGTAAGAACTGAACGGTTAGCACAGTCACAATCAACTAAAAAAAAAGCCCAGCCAAAGAAACGGGAAGCCAGTTCAAAAAAGCACAATTCTCTGAGTTCGTCTAGTAAGGCTAATGAGAGCTCGGCAACAAGTATGAGTAGTTCTTCATCGCTTAGTACAAGTTCTTCCTCATCGGTGAGCCAATCATCAAGTATGGTTCGCTATGCTACTGTTCCTCGTAACGGTAGCTTATATCGTGTTGCAACACAGAACGGAATTTCTGTTAATGAATTAATGCGGTTAAATGGTTTAACCCCAAATGCACATTTAAGACCGGGGCAACAGTTAAGAGTTCGGTAAATGAGGAGTGAATTGAATGACGATGGGATTACAGGTTGCAATTGATGGACCAGCTTCAGCGGGTAAAAGCACCGTTGCTAAGCGGGTTGCTAAGAAGTTTGGGTATGTTTATTGTGATACGGGCGCAATGTATCGAGCAGTTACTCTTGCCGCTTTACAGCAAGGACTGTCAATGACTGATACCGAAAAGATTAGTGAACTAGCAAAACAAATAAAGATTACCTTTCAACCAGCAGAGCCAGAGCAGCGAGTGTTTATTAATGGTCAGGAAGTAACACGAGACATCCGGCTTCCTAAAGTTGCAAAAAATGTTTCGGCAGTTGCTGCGATCCCAACCGTGCGTCAGGAAATGACAAAACAGCAACGGCAAATTGCAGCTGAAGGCGGAATCGTAATGGATGGTCGTGACATTGGAACGACTGTTTTGCCTCATGCTCCAGTCAAAATTTTTATGGTGGCAACTGCCCATGAACGGGCACGGCGCCGTTATTTAGAAAACAAACAAAAAGGGATTACGACTACAAGCCTAGAAGAGCTACAGCGGGCAATCGAGTTACGTGATCAAAAAGATTCAACGCGGAAGGTTTCCCCGCTAACTCAAGCTAGTGACGCTATTCGATTAGATACAACTAATTTGACAATTGATGAGGTTGTTGCAGAGATTAGTAAAATAATTAAAAAAACTGAAAAACATTTAGCATAATTACTGGAAATGTGAGCGCTCATCTAGTAAAATGTTTTTTAGAGTTGATTGTCGCAAGGAGGATTTTTTTTAATGGCTGAAAACAACGAAAACAAAAACGATATGTTAGAAGCTCTTGATAGCATTGAAACTGTAAAAGTGGGTGATGTTGTTAAGGGTGAAGTATTGGCAATTGATGATGATCGCCAAGCTATCGTTGGTATTAAAGATGCAGGGGTTGAAGGTGTCGTCCCTGCTAAGGAATTATCAACCAAGCCAGTTGAAGACATCAATGACGCAGTTAAAGTCGGTGACGAACTTGACTTAGTAGTTATTTCTAAGATCGGTAACGACAAGGAAAATGGTAGCTACTTACTTTCACACCGTCGTCTTGAAGCACGTAAGGTTTGGGATGACGTTCAAAAGAAGTTCGATGCTGGTGAACACATTACCGCTAAGGTTACCCAAGCTGTTAAGGGTGGCTTAGTAGTTGATGCCGGAGTACGTGGCTTTGTCCCTGCTTCAATGATTACTGATCACTACGTAGAAGACTTGAACCAATTTAAGGGTCAAGAACTTGAATTCAAGATTATCGAAATCGAACCTAGTGAAAACCGTCTTATCCTTTCTCACAAGGAAATTGTTCAAGCTCAACACGAAGAAGCAGCTAAGGAAATCTTTGCTAAGCTTCAACCAGGCGATGTTGTAGAAGGTAAAGTTGCTCGGATGACTAACTTCGGTGCCTTCATCGACCTCGGTGGTGTTGATGGTTTGGTTCACGTTTCTGAAATTTCTTATGATCATGTTGACAAGCCTTCAGATGTATTGGAAGCAGGTCAAGAAGTTAAGGTTAAGGTCTTAAATGTTGACCCTGAACGTGAACGGATTTCACTTTCAATCAAGCAAACATTACCTGGACCATGGGATGATATTGAAGAAAAGGCTCCAGAAGGCAGTGTTCTTACTGGTACTGTAAAGCGGTTAACCAGTTTTGGTGCTTTCGTTGAAGTTTTCCCTGGTGTTGAAGGTTTGGTACACATTTCTCAAATCTCTCACAAGCACATTGCTACACCAGCTGATGTATTGAAGCCTGGTCAAGAAGTTAAGGTTAAGGTCTTAAATGTTGATCCTGAACATCAACGTCTTGGTTTATCCATGAAGGCTCTTGAAGAACGTCCAAAGGATGAAGAAAACAACGGTAACGAAAACCGTGGCCGTCGTCCTCGTCGTAACAATAACCGTAACTTCATGAACAACGCCCCTGAAGAAGAAAGTGGCTTCTCAATGGGTGATTTAATTGGTGATCAATTAAAGGGCTTGAAGTAATCGAGACCACATAATTAATTTAGAAAGGGGTATGGCATTTTGTCATACTCTTTTTATTTCAAATAAAAGAAGGAAGGTGTAAAAATGGCAAATCCAGTTGTTGCGATTGTTGGTCGTCCAAATGTCGGAAAGTCGACATTATTTAACCGAATCGCTGGTGAACGGATTTCTATTGTTGAAGATACACCGGGAGTTACCCGAGACCGAATTTATGCCCATGCTGAGTGGCTAGGCAAGAATTTTAACCTAATTGATACTGGTGGGATTGAAATTTCTGATCAACCTCTCCTTACCCAAATCCGTCAACAGGCAGAAGTGGCAATTGATGAAGCAGATGTCATCGTTTTGGTTGTTGATATTCAAAACGGTGTTACTGATGCTGATGAGCAGGTTGCTAAGATTTTATATCGTTCAGACAAACCAATTGTCTTAGCTGTCAATAAAGTTGATAATCCAGAACGGCGGAGTGATATTTACGATTTTTACTCATTAGGTTTGGGAGAACCTTACCCAGTTTCTGGAGTTCACGGTGTTGGGGTCGGTGATTTACTTGATGCGGTGATTAACCATTTCCCTGAAACGGCTGATAATGAAGATGATGGTACTATTCACTTTAGCTTAATTGGTCGGCCTAATGTTGGTAAGTCCTCGTTAGTGAATGCTATTTTAGGTGAAAATCGGGTAATCGTCTCAAATGTTGCCGGAACAACGCGGGATGCTATCAATACTCGCTTTACGGCTAAGGATGGTCGTGAATTTACGATGATTGATACAGCCGGGATCCGGAAAAAAGGAAAAATTTATGAAAACACTGAACGTTATTCATTAATGCGGTCAATGCGAGCAATTGATGATAGTGACGTTGTTTTAGTGGTATTAAATGCTGAAGAAGGAATTCGTGAGCTTGATAAGCATATTGCCGGCTATGCTCACGAAGCAGGCTGTGGAGTCATTATTGTTGTTAATAAGTGGGATACAATCAAGAATAAAGACCACCGAACAATGACTGATTTTACAACTTTAATTCGGAATGAATTTCAATACTTAAGCTATGCACCAATTATTTTTGTTTCTGCAAAGACTCAACAACGACTAAATCAACTGCCAACAATGATTGAAGATGTTTACGATCATAGTCGTCGACGGATTCAATCAGCTGTCCTTAACGATGTCTTGATGGATGCACTAGCTGCCAACCCAACGCCAACACAAAATGGGCGTCGGTTGCGGGTATACTACGGAACCCAGGTTGCTATTCAGCCACCAACATTCGTCATTTTCGTCAATGATCCTGACCTAATGCATTTTTCGTACCAGCGTTATTTAGAGAACCAAATTCGCCGGGCGTTTGATTTTACGGGGACACCAATCCGGATTATTAAGCGAAAGCGTCAGTAAATCATTCAATTTAGTTATAAATTTCTGAAAAAAGGGTGAAAAAGCCTATAAACCGCTTGTCATCAATGTTTCACTATGCTAATCTTAACAATGAAATTATACGAGTACTTCGTATGTTTCGTTAATTTTGGACCACTCAAAATTAACATTCATTCATTGGTGTAACTATTTGGTAGTTGCATTAGATGTTGGAGGTGAAATTAAATGGCTAACAAAGCAGAATTAGTAAGTAATGTTGCAACCGCAACTGGTTTAACTAAGAAGGATGCTACTGCTGCTGTTGATGCGGTATTTAGCTCAATCCAAGCATCATTAGCTAAGGGTGAAAAGGTTCAATTGATCGGCTTCGGTAACTTCGAAGTACGTCAACGTGCTGCTCGTAAGGGTCGCAACCCACAAACTGGTCAAGAAATCCAAATCCCTGCAAGTAAGGTACCAGCATTTAAGCCTGGTAAAGCTTTAAAGGATGCTGTTAAGTAATTCCAAATTACTTGATAAATATCTAAAGGACTGTGAACATTATTGCTCATGGTCCTTTTTTGATGTGGCTAACAACTGTTTTTAGCTTAACTATGCTAAGATAATTAGTATGATGGGTAATGCTAGAGGAGGAAAATAATGACTTATTCTGAAAAAGTGTTAGAACAAATCCAAGCCGGCCAGATGCCAGCAGCTCAACAATCCTTTACCGAGGCCCTGGCTAAAGATAGTGATGATATGATCTTTAGTTTAGCTGAGGAACTATATGGAATGGGCTTCCTACACCAAGCTCGCCAGGCTTACCTGCACTTATTGGCTAAATATCCGAATGAGGATGAACTACGGGTTAATTTAGCGGAAATCGCAGTTAGTGAGGGCCATAATGACGAAGCTTTATCTTACTTAGCTCAAGTCCAGCCTGATTCAGATGCTTATTTGCAATCGTTACTAGTTGCAGCCGATTTGTACCAAACAGAAAATGAGTATGAGGTTACGGAAGAAAAGCTGAAGGAGGCTTACCGAATCGCCCCTGATGAGCCAGCGGTCCAGTTTGCCCTTGGTGAATTTTACTTTATGACCAGTCGTTTTGATGAAGCTATTCAATATTACTTTGAACTGATCCGGAATGGGTATACTGAGTTTGCCAAGGTTAACATTGCTGGACGGTTGGGAATTTGTTACGCCCAAAGTGGTCAGTTTAAGCAAGCGTTAGGGTACTTAAAGCAGGTGAGCCCGGAATACCGGACAAGTGATATTCGATTCCAAACCGGTTTAACTGAATTACAGCTGGGAGAAATAGCCACTGCAATTAAGACATTTGACGAACTAATTCAGGATGATTCTCAATATGCTTCTGTTTATCCTGAGCTTGCCAAGGCTTATGTTAAGGAGAATAAGTATCAGCAAGCCCTCAAGACTCTCCAAGAAGGGCTAGCGGTTGATCAGTATAATGCTCGTCTATACGCTCAAGCAGCCGAAGTAACCAGCCATTTGGGTAATAATAAACTCATGGATGAGTACCTCAAGAAGGCCCATGAGCTTGATCCAGATAACTTAACGATTAACTTAGATTATAGTAACTTTCTTCTTCACACCCATGATGACGAGGGGAATATCAAACTACTAGAACCATTAATTGAGGAAGACGAGGTTGATCCGCAGATTTACTGGAACCTCGCTCGTTCATACCAGCGCTTGGAAAAATTTGATCTTGCTGGCAAGTACTATCGTGAAGCAGCAGTTACTTATAGTGAAAACCCAACTTTCTTAAAGGAGTTAGTCAACTTCTATCGGGAGTCCGGTGATACCGAGCAAATGGTTGAAGAATTAAAGCATTACCTTAAGCTCGTGCCAACAGATGATGAAATGCAAGAACTGCTGGATGAGTATGAAGAGTATTAAAATAAATGAATAAAGCAAACAACCCAAGATTGAGTTATGAACTTTACTGTAATTTCGTTAAAAACAGTAATAACTAAATCTTAGGTTGTTTATTTTTTACTAATCAATTGTTTCTGATAATACAATAGTGAAGCAGGATCGAGCCTTAGTTTTTCCATCAATTGGGCATCAGAAAGTTCTGGATGGTGGCCAAGTTCGTAGAGGATGAATGATTGGTGGAGAAATTTGGGTGCTAGACTAAAGCCGAGATAATCTTCATCTTGACGCAGGTATTTATGTAGACCAGCGTTTGAGAGCCCGGGATTATCCGGTGAGAAGCGCTGTTTAAGAAAGATCTGTGAAGAGTGCTGAAGTTCTTGAAGTGGCCGAATAAATTGATTGAAGTTTGTGATAAACAGTTTTTCTGTCGAATTTGTTGGTGAGAGTTTATCCCAAACATCTTCAAAACCGGGAGTAAGAAATTCACTCACGGTATAACCACGACTTGATAAGCAAATGGTTAACCGAGTATAGAAGTGGAGGTGCTCATCCTGGAGAATTTCAGGAATCTTTTCAAGCCACTTAGTTGTTAATCGTTTATTGGTACTAGTAGCTTTCCCGTGGATTGTCAGAGTTGGGTAAATCTTAATTAGCCGATGGGTGAAGAGGTAACGAAAATAGCGATTCAGGTGAGAAAGGTTCTTATTGTAAGTGCTAAGGGTAATCTTTTCATCTTCTTTTAGGGAAGTTAGGAAGGCCCGCACATCCGTTTCAGTTAGGTTCTTTAATTTTGGTTCGGCAGCGAATTCTGGTCGATTATCCATGAGAAAAGTAAAAAAATGGGTTAGGGTAGCGTCGTAGGTCTTAATTGTTAGTGGTGCCAGTCCCTGTTGATTCAAAAATAATTGAAAACGATCTTGGTATGGGTAATTCATTTTGCGTCTCCTTAATAAGCAGATATTTACTTTAACTAACATTTTAAACCAAAATCGCTCAAAAGAAAAGAACCCACAACAGTTCACACGCCCTTGCTAGATTTGCTATAATCGAGGTTGACTAAAAAATGAAGGACTTGATTAAATGATCATCAAACACTTACCGCCAATCTTTGAACCCGCTCGTCCGGTACTCCAAAAAATTGAGGACGCGGGATTCGAAGCCTATTTTGTGGGTGGTTGCGTTCGTGATACGATCTTAGGCGATTCAATCCACGATATTGATATTGCTACTAGTGCTTATCCAAGTGAAATTAAAGCGATTTTTAACCGCACTGTTGATACCGGGATCGAACACGGCACAGTGATGATTCTTGATCATGGGACGGGATACGAAACCACAACATTTCGAACCGAATCTGGCTACCAAGATTTTCGCCGTCCTGATAAGGTAACCTTTGTTCGGTCGTTAAGCGAGGATTTGAAACGGCGTGACTTTACGATTAATGCACTCGCGTTGAAGGAAAATGGTGAGGTGATTGACCTTTTTAATGGCCTGGATGACTTAAAACACCATTTAATCAAGGCTGTCGGTGATCCTAATGAGCGGTTCCATGAAGATGCCTTGCGGATGATGCGGGCTGTTCGCTTCGCTAGTAAACTGGATTTTGTAATTGCGGCGGAAACATTAGCAGGGATTAAACAAAATGCTGCTTTATTGGAGAAAATAGCGGTTGAAAGAATTCGGGTAGAATTTGAAAAACTATTAATGGGGCAAAACCCGGTAGCAGGCCTGAATGAGTTTCTGCAAACGGGTCTTTATCAATATTGTCCAGGGTTAGTAGGAAAGCAAACTGAATTAAGCGGACTATTATTGCTAAATAATTGGCAATTACGGAATGCAGAACAGGCGTGGGCAGTTATTGTGACTCAGTTAGGACTTGACTCACGTGATGCAAGTAAGTTTCTTCGCAGCTGGAAGACCTCAAATGAGCTGATTACTAACGTTAAAAAGATGATCCCAGTAATTCAGGGGCTAAGGAGTAAAAAGTTATCACCGTTGACTTTCTTTACGGCTGGTAGAAATGCTGTTCAGGATGCTAATCAAGTTGCCAAATTATATGGCTGGGCAATTCCTGATGAACAATTAATGAAGCAGTACGACTCATTACCCATTAAAAGCGGTAAAGAACTGGCTGTTAATGGGGGAGTTCTCATTAACGATGCAGGGGTAAAGCCTGGTCCATTACTAGGAAAGATCATTAAAAAGCTAACAGTACAAGTTGTTAACGGTGAATTGCCTAATGATAGGGAAACCTTAATTAATGAAGCAGAAAAAATAAAAAAAGAGGGATAAAACGAGATGCAAACAATGCAAGCTGAGGGATTAACCAGTACTTATGGTGAGAAAACCCTGTTTGATAATGTCTCCTTTACAATCAACGAAAACGATCGAATCGGTTTAATCGGTGTTAACGGGAGTGGAAAGACCAGTCTCCTTAACGTCATCAGTAAGCGGACAAGTCCGGAAAGCGGCTCGATCACTACACCAAATGACTACACGATTGGGTATCTGCAACAGCAGCCAGTGCTTGACCCAACCAAAACGATTATGGATGCAATCTTTGAAGGCGATCAGCCTGTGTTTAAAACTATTCGGGAATATGAGCTTGCACTTGATCGTTTTAGTAATCATCCCGAGGATCCTCAAGCAATGGATCAATACACTAAATTGCAAGCAAAGATGGATCAGGAGGATGCATGGGAAGCTGATAGCCGGGTTAAAACGATCCTTACTCAATTAAAAATTAAGAACGTTAGTCAAAAGGTTAGTGAATTATCTGGTGGTCAGCAGAAGCGTGTAGGGCTAGCACAGGTATTAATTCAACACCCAGATTTATTGCTTTTAGATGAACCAACTAACCATTTAGACCTTGATTCAGTAGTCTGGCTTCAAGACTTTCTTGCTTCTTATAAGGGAGCAGTCCTTTTGGTAACTCATGATCGGTACTTCCTCGACCAAGTTACTAACCACATCTGGGAATTGTCATTTGGTCACCTTTATCATTATGATGGTAATTATCAAGACTTTGTTCGGCAAAAAGCAGAACGGGTAGAATTAGCTAAGGATACCGAGAAAAAGAATCAGCAGCTATACAAGAAGGAATTAGTGTGGATGCGAACCGGTGCTAAGGCCCGATCAACCAAGCAAAAGGGACGGATTAATCGTTTCCATGAGCTTGAAGATAAGGTTGGTAATCTAAAAACTGACGAAGATATTTCAATCAATTTAGGCTCGCAACGACTTGGTAAAGATGTAATTAAATTTAAGAATGCCGATTTGACTCTGGGTGATCATCGGATTCTCCATAATTTTGATTGGTTAGTTCAAGCGGGCGACCGAATTGGAATTACTGGTGAGAACGGTGCAGGGAAGACCAGCCTGTTGAATGTGATTGCACAACGGGTACCATTAGACAGTGGGGTACTCAAAATTGGTGAAACGGTAAAGCTTGGTTATTACACTCAGCAAACTGAGGGAATTGACGATGATAAACGAATGATTAGTTTTCTGAGTGAAATTGCTGAAAATGTTACCGATAAGGACGGTAATAAGCTTAGTGTTACCCAGCTTCTTGAGCGATTCTTATTCCCCCGCTTCATGCACGGGACACTGATTAGAAAGCTTTCAGGTGGTGAGAAACGCCGTCTGTACTTGCTGAAAATTCTTATGCAACAGCCAAACGTCCTTCTTCTTGACGAACCAACTAACGATCTTGATATTGGAACATTAACGGTTCTAGAAGATTATCTGGATAACTTTGCGGGAACGGTTATTACAGTTTCTCATGATCGCTATTTCTTGGACAAAGTAGCTGATGATTTGTTAATTTTCCACGGTAACGGTGATATTCAACGTTACACTGGACGCTTTACTGATTATCTTGCTGATGCTAAAAAACAGGCTGAAGAAGAGCAGCAGCAAAAACGCGCTGTAAAAAAACAGCAAACTGCCAAGAGTCAACAATCAGTACCAAGTTCAAGTCAAAAGAAGAAGACTAAGCTAACTTATGCAGAGAAGCTAGAATGGGATCATATTGACGATGATCTTGATCAACTTGATAATAAGCGCAAGTCAATTGAAGAACAGATGACCGAGCAGTCTGCCAATTACCAAAAACTGGCCGAATTGCAAAAAAAGCTAGATCAGGTCAAAAAAGAAATTGACGATAAAACAGCGCGGTGGGAATATTTAAGTAACTACATTGACTAACAGTGAGGATACGTAATGACAATCAATGAAAATGAGCAACAATATTTAAGTTTAGCGCAATATGTTTTGGATCATGGGCACACTAAAAGCGATCGTACCGGTACGGGAACAAAATCTGTTTTTGGTTATCAGATGCGGTTTAATCTTGAAGAAGGTTTTCCGCTACTCACAACCAAGAAGGTTCCATTTGGCTTAATTAAAAGTGAATTGTTATGGTTTCTTCGGGGAGACACTAACATTCAATTCCTTTTAAAACATAAAAACCATATTTGGGATGAATGGGCATTTAAGAAGTGGGTAGAGAGTGATGAATATCATGGCCCGGATATGACAGACTTCGGTCATCGTTGGCTCAAGGATCCTGAGTTTAAAAAGGCTTATTTAAAAGAGAAACGTGATTTTTGTGAGCGGATTGTTAACGATGATGAGTTTGCCAAAAAATATGGTGACCTGGGGTTAGTTTATGGGAGTCAATGGCGTCACTGGAAAACTAGTAATGGTCAGACAATTGACCAGATTGCTAATGTGATTGACCAGATAAAGACAACCCCAGATTCACGCCGAATGATTGTTTCTGCCTGGAATCCTGAAGACATTTCATCAATGGCCTTGCCTCCTTGCCATACAATGTTCCAGTTCTATGTAAATGATGGGAAGTTAAGTTGTCAACTTTACCAGCGAAGTGCCGATATCTTTATTGGAGTGCCATTTAATATCGCTAGTTATGCATTGTTAACGCATATGATTGCTCATCAATGTGGGCTGCAAGTGGGCGACTTTGTTCATACGTTAGGGGATGCTCATATTTACTTGAACCATCTTTCGCAGATTAAGGAACAATTGTCACGAACTCCGCATAAGGCTCCTAAGTTAATCTTACCGGATGAACCGAAGCCGATTGATGAATACGAGATGAGTGATATTAAGTTGGAAGGATACACCCACGAACCTGCTATTAAGGCACCAGTCGCGGTTTAATTAAGGAGAGAAAGAAAAATGCGTGAAGTTAATTTTATTTGGGCTGAGGATCTTGATGGTTGGATTGGAAAGGACAACCAATTACCTTGGCATGTTTCTGCTGACCTAAAACATTTTCGCAAATTGACTGCAAATCACCCAGTCATTATGGGAAGGAAAACTTATAATTCGATTGGTCAGCCATTACCGCACCGGCAGAATATTGTGTTAACTCATCAATCAATTGCTAATGATCAGATTACGGTTGTGCATGATGTTGAAACCCTTGATCAGCTGATTGATGTGTTACCGGATAATCAGGTATACGTAATTGGCGGAGCACGGATTTTCTCTTTAATGATGCCGTTAGTAAATAAGCTTGAACGAACAATCATTAATGGTCATTATAATGGCGACGTAAAAATGCCACCGATCAATTATGATCAATGGCATTTGCTTAAACGTGATGAAGTTAATGAAGATGACCAGACTAGTTGTTGGTTTGAAACTTGGGAGTTAAACAAATAAGAGGATTGAGAAGAACATAAAGGCAGTTCCTCCTAATACAAAAATATGCCAGATGAGGTGAGTATACTGAGTAGGCCGGCTATAAAATAGTGCGCCAATTGTAAAGGTTAGGCCACCCGCAAAGAGTAAACCAAAGCCAACAGGACCGAGAGCATCCCAAAGCGGCCAAAAGGCGACAATGCATAACCAGCCCATCAGGACGTATAAGAGGGTTGACCAGTTACTCTTTTTCTTTAACCAAATACTTTTGTAGACAACGCCCATAACCGCAAGTGCCCAAATGACCCCAAATAAGGACCAGCCTTGCCAGCCCTTAATACTTACGAGGCAATAAGGAGTATACGTACCAGCAATTAGGATGTAAATAAAATCATGGTCAAAAATTTGGAAAATTCGCCGTGCTTTAGTGAAGTAGAGTGAATGATACAGTGTAGAGAAAAGATAAAATAAGACGAGGGTGCTTCCGTATATTGTAAATGTAACAATTCTCATTGGGCTACCAGTCTTAGCAGCTTTAATGATTAATAATACTAAACCAGCAATTGCAAGGGCCAGCCCGATTCCGTGGGTGATTGCATTCCCAATTTCAATAATTACTGAATGCTTTGTTTCTCTGCTTTTTTCCATTTTTCTACCCCTTTCGTGTAATGTAGCAATGAATTTTACCGCTACTTTTGCTATACTTAAATAATAAATAAACAAGTTGACCATCGCAAATTTATATCGCATAATGGTTTATGAAACTTTGTCATCTAGTCTTGAAGACTAGATTATTATAACATAACATTTTCTAGGAAGAGTGAATTTTCATGGGAAAGATTAAGATCGTCTGTGATTCCTCTGCAGGATTAACAGAAGAAGAAATAAAAAAGTATGACATTACAGTGATTCCATTAACGGTAATGATTGATGGAACCGTATATGTGGAACGGGAAACAATTACTAATGACCAGTTTCCAGAATTAATGAAAAATGCTAAATCATTACCTAAGACATCACAACCACCAATTGGTCGGTTTGTTGATGCGTTTAATAAGCTTGGTGAGGATGGCAGCGAGGTTTTATGTGTTGACATGATGGAATCCATTAGCGGAACTGTCCACGCGGCTGAACAAGCTGCTGGGATGACGAAGACTAAGGTTACTGTTTACGACTCGCAAACAACTGATCGGGGAATGGCTTTCCAGATCATCGAAGCAGCTAAAGTAATTGAAAAAGGTGGCTCCGTTGAGGATGCGATCGAACGAATGAAGTATGTTCTTGCGCATTCCAAGCTCTACTTGGCAATTGACAACTTAGATAATTTAGTTGCTGGTGGTCGTGTTAGCAAATTTGCTGGGGCCCTCTCTAACTTATTGAACATTAAGGTAATGCTTCAGGTTTATGATGGTCAGATCCATATTATTATGAAAGGTCGGGGAAAGAAGGCCCTTCATAAAGAGTGGGATCGAATCTTGAATGAGATGAAAAATGGTCCTAAAGTCATGAGCGTTGGTATTTCTCATGTTGAAGGAGATAGTGAAGTTAATCGTCTCTTAACTAAGATTAAAGAATTTGAACCTAACCTCGACATCGTAGTCCGGGAAACTGTACCGATTATTGCCACCCACACTGGCTTAGGGGCATGTTGTTTGCTTTACTATACTGAATAGTTTAAATTTAAACATTTGGAAAGCGGTCATAGTTACTATGCCGCTTTTTTGGTAAAAGGTGAAAATAATGAAAAAAAGTATAAAGTGGTTATGGGGCGCTTTACTGTTGGTTCTGCTTATGGTTGGTGGCTGGTATGGCTATCAACGCTTTATTCGGCCATCAATAAGTCAGCAACAACAAGTTAAACGTGTAGAAAAGCGTCACGTAAAGCTGGTAGCAGTTGGCGATTCCCTTACCTATGGACAGGGTGATGAGAAGAAAAACGGCGGCTATGTAGGCATTATAAAGCAGAAAATTCAGGATAAGTATAAGAAGACCAGTGTTTCAACCGTTAATTACGGTGTAAGCGGCGATCGTTCTGATCAGATCCTTGCACGGCTAAATAAGCAGGCAGAAATGCGTAAAGATTTAAGAGATGCTGATGTAATCGTAATGACGGTCGGTGGTAATGACTTAATGCAAACACTGGAGAAAGACATTATGATGCAATCCCAGGCCAAGATTCAGTCAAGCGTTAACCAAGCGCAAGGAACGTATGAGAATAAGTTAAACCAATTATTTACGGCTGTAAGAAAAGAGAACAAGCATGCACCAATCTTTGTGATGAGCATTTATAATCCGGTCTATACATACTTTCCAGATGTAGCTGCAATTAATGACTCAATTAACCAGTGGAACCAGGCAACCCAAAGTGTTACAAAGAAATATTCAAAAATGCATTTTGTCAGCATTTATAAAGTAATGTCATATGGCCAATACCAAACAAAAGCTCAACGGCAACAATTGATTCAACAAGAAGAAAAGGTAAACCATGGAAAGGTCCAGCAATCACAACTGTTGTCGATTATGAGTAATAAGAACCATAATTTAAACGAATATATTTCGACTGAAGATAATTTTCATCCGAACAATTTAGGATACCAGCACATGGCAAGTCGATTGTTTAAGAGTATGGTTAAGTATGATAGTTGGGAATTTGTGAGGGAATAATTAATGAATAGTAAAAAACAAGTTAACTGGTGGAAATGGGCATTTATTACTTTAATCTTAGTAATTGTGGTTGGCTGCGGTGTTGTTCTTCATCGGGCAACCGCACCAGCACCACAAGCAGAAATGTCGCAAACCACCAAAGCTAATGATTCATCGTTAATGGTCGAGTTAAACCGGAAACAAGTAAATGCCTTATCAGCAAACTATTTAGATAATTTCTTGAAGGATAATAAAATTAAATATAAGTTTATCGTTGGTGAAAAATACGCAACCCTAGTCGGTGATACCAAGTTCCTCGGTACTAAGGTTCGGTTTGCAATTAATTTTATTCCTGAACGGACAAGTCAGGGCAATGTCCTTTTACGTGCTAAAGGATTAAGTGTTGGGCGACTCAATATTCCGATTAAGTTTGTGATGGGATATATCGCCAAAAATTATAATATTCCTGAGTGGGTTTCCATAAACCCAAAAAAGAAAACTGTTTTGCTGGATTTAAATCGTTATAGTAAAAACCGGCAATTAAAGTATTCGGCACAAGAAATTAATATGCAGGATGGTCAGTTTAAATTTTTAATTACTGTTCCTGAAAAATAAGAGGAGGATGCTAAATGGCAGTTCGTGAAAGTTTTTATCACTATTTAATGACTCAGAGAAAGCCTACAGATGCAAATGAAGTTGAACAATTTGCTAATAATGCATTCTTTGATTCTGCCTTTCCTAAGCAGTCAACAGATTTTGATGAAATATCGAAATACTTGGAAGAAAATACGGATTATTTACCATCAATGACAATTTTTGATACTGCATGGCAACAATACCGCGATGCAATGAATTAGGAGGTGGAAATAAATGGCTACAATTCAATGGTTCCCGGGACATATGGCAAAAGCGCTTCGACAAATTCGCGAACAAATGCCCTTAGTTGATATTGTCTTTGAATTAGTTGATGCTCGGGTTCCTTATTCTTCACAAAATCCAGAAATAGCGTTAGCAGCAGGTGACAAGCCACGTTTATTAATTATGACTAAAACGGATCTTGCGGATTCCAAACGATTAGGCGAATGGTTAACTTACTTTAAGGAACACAACCAACCAGTGCTAGCACTTGATTCTCGGCAACAAAATGTTAGTAAAATTGTTACTGCTAAGAGCAAGGAAATTCTTCATGATAAGCTAGCAGAGGAAGCGGCCAAGGGTCTAAAGAAGCGACCTATTCGGGCAATGTGCGTGGGGGTTCCAAATGTTGGGAAATCGACCCTATTGAACCACCTAGTAAAGAAAAACGTTGCCGTAACGGGAAATCGTCCAGGAGTTACAACCGGTCAACAGTGGCTACGTTCATCAGCTGAGTTGGAATTGCTGGATACACCAGGGGTCCTTTGGCATAAATTTGCTAGTCAGAAGCAAGGAACGATGCTTGCCTTGTCAGGGGCAATTAAAGATAGTCTTTACGCTAAAGATGATGTTGCCTTATTCGCCCTTGATTATCTACGTCGTCAACAACCTGAAGAATTAAAAAAGCGGTACCGATTAACAGATGCTGACTTAGATGAAAGTGTTTCTAATCCAGACTTGTTATTGAGGATTACGGAGAAAATGGGCTTTCGTGATGACTACGACCGGGCTAGCGAACGGTTAATTTTCGAATTACGTAAGGGCAAATTAGGCCCCATTACAATGGAGGTTCCAGCTGACTTAAATGAGGATGGAATCAATGAGTAAGCAAACAATTGCAGAGATTAAACAAGCACTTCAAACACTGCATGATCCAAATTCACCGTTATTACTAGAGTTATCTCATGATCCGCGAAAGGGAGTACAAAATGCCCTTCAACAGTGGCAACGACGTGAAGAACGTTATCAAAAAGCGTTAGTCGCATTTCATCAGCGATTTAAATTTGAAAAACAATATTGGCAGCAAGGATGTCAATATGTTGCTGGAATGGATGAGGTTGGTCGTGGCCCATTAGCGGGACCAGTTGTAACGTGTGCTGTTATTTTGAGCCCAGAGTTTGATTTGATCGGGGTTACTGACTCGAAACAGCTAACCCGTCATGAACGAGAAAATCTTTACCTGCAAATTGTTAATGAAGCAATTGAGGTTAGCATTGCGGTCAATGATTCGCAGAAAATCGATCAGTTAAATATTTATGCGGCAACACAAAATGCGATGATGACAAGCGTTCGTCAATTGCATCATCAGCCCGAAAGCTTAATTGTTGATGCTGTTCCTTTACCGGCACTTGATATTCCCCAAACTACTTTGATTAAGGGAGACCAAAAATCAATTAGTGTAGCAGCAGCCAGTATTGTGGCTAAGGAGTATCGGGATCATCTAATGCGTGATTATGATCGGATCTACCCTGGATATGACTTTGCTGAAAATATGGGGTACGGAACAAAAAAACATTTAGCTGGCTTACGTAAATTAGGTGCGACTCCAATTCACCGTCGTTCATTTAATCCTGTTCCAGAATATTTAAAATAATAGCAAATTAAAAATTCTCCGTACTGTAATAGTAGGGGGAATTTTTATGTTACAAGTTCGAGAATTTTTGTTAAAATTAAGTCTTTGTCCGGGGTTAAGTCCAATTTCCCGATGGCGACTATGGCAAACTGCGGAAAGAGCACGGTCCTTTAATAACCTTAGCCTGTTAATTGAGCGTTCTGGCATTAGTATTCGTGCACAAAATGCTCTTTTAACAAAGTGGGACAGTATTGAGTTACGCGAAAAAATTCAATTAAATATGAAGCAATCCTATATTACGATTGTGGATAGTGAATATCCGCGACAACTAAGCGAAATTTTCTGCCCGCCACTAGTGCTGTTTTATCAGGGTGACCTTAGCCTTTTGAATACTCAAAGCTTGGCCGTTGTGGGTGCTCGCCAAATGACGAGTTATGGTGAAGCAACATTAAAGGGAATCCTGCCGGTAATTATAAAACGGGGAATTACGGTCATAAGTGGCCTGGCAGCTGGGGTTGATGGCCTAAGTCATGAGATTACATTAAAGAATCAAGGAAAGACAATTGGGGTCATCGGTTCCGGAATAGACCAGGTATATCCCCGAAATCATCAGTATCTTCAGCGAGCGGTTGCTGAACAGGGACTAGTGATTTCTGAGTACGGGTTAGGTGAGGAGCCAATAGCCTGGCATTTTCCGGAGCGTAACAGAATTATCGCTGGCCTTGCTGAGACGCTTTTGGTTGTAGAAGCAAAAAAGCGTAGTGGTAGTTTAATTACGGCAAATATTGCCTTAGAAGAAAATCGGAATGTTTGCGCAATTCCTGGACGAATTGATGCTCCGCTATCATTGGGGTGCAACCAGCTAATTGCAGCAGGGGCTAAACCAATTACAGAGGCTAAAGATCTCCTTGATGAATTTCTTTTAACGAATTAATCCTTGCATTTCGGCTCCTTTTTAATTAAAATCAACATTCGATTGGATATAGTTTGACAGATACTATCTAAATGCATTAATAATAGTAGTATCGGTAAGCAAGATATTTAAAAGTAATAGAAGTAAGGAGCCAATATAATGGCAACTAGTACTACAAAGAAAAAGACAACGAGTAAGCGAAAAACGACTCGTCGTGCAAAGCCAAAAAAGAAATTAGTGATTGTTGAATCACCATCAAAGGCCAAAACAATTGGGAAGTTTTTGGGCCGTTCTTATAAGGTAGTGGCAAGTTTAGGTCACGTGCGCGATTTACCTAAGAGCCGGATGGGGGTTGATATTGAGAATGATTATCAACCTGATTATATTTCAATCCGGGGTAAGGGCGACGTAATTAAGGAATTACGGAAAGACGCTAAAAATGCAAAAGCAGTCTATCTTGCATCTGATCCCGATCGTGAAGGGGAAGCGATTGCTTGGCACGTTTCAAATATTCTTAAGCTTGATGACTCTGAAAAGAATCGGGTAACGTTTAACGAAATTACTAAAGATGCGGTTAAGGAAGCCTTCAATGAACCACGAACTATTAACATGGATCTTGTCGATGCCCAACAAGCACGACGGGTTCTTGATCGGTTGGTGGGTTATTCCATCAGTCCGATCCTATGGAAAAAGGTTAAGAAGGGGTTAAGTGCCGGTCGTGTTCAATCAGTTGCCCTGAATTTAATTATCCAGCGAGAAAACGAAATTAGGAATTTTAAGCCTGAAGAGTACTGGACGATTGATGCCGAATTTAAACATAATCGTGAAAAGTTTAAAGCAGCCTTTTTTGGCGAAAACGGGAAGAAAGTTAGCTTAAAAAATAATGATGATGTTCAACGAATTTTAGGCAAACTTGATAAGAATAAAGAATTTGCAATTACCAAAGTGACTAAACGGGAGCGTAAGCGTCAACCGCAACCACCGTTTACCACCTCCACGATGCAACAAGATGCTAACCGTCGTTTGAACTTCCGTACACGGAAAACAATGATGACTGCTCAAATGTTGTATGAAGGGATTGATATTAAGCAAGGAGCACCTGTCGGCTTGATCACTTATATGCGGACTGACTCTACCCGAATTGCCTCAATTGCCAAACATGAGGTCTCTAAGTTTATTCATGAGGAATATGGTGGTGAATACGCTGCAGTTAAGCCAATTAAGGGCAAGTTGCCTGAGGGCGCCCAAGATGCTCACGAAGCTATCCGTCCAACGTCTGTTTTTCGGACACCTGCTAAAATGAAGCCGTACCTGACTAATGATCAATATAAGCTGTATAGTTTGATCTGGTCACGGTTTGTTGCTAGTCAGATGACACCGGAAGTTATTGATACGATGAATGTCAACCTGCAGCAGAATAACGTTGATTTTCGCGCATCCGGTTCAAAGGTAAAGTTTGCTGGGTTTACGAAGGTATATAAGCGGGGGAAGGAAAAGGATAACCTGCTTCCTGAACTAAAAGAGGGCGATAATGCTCAAATGATCAGTGATGATCCTGCCCAACACTTTACACAACCTCCTGCACGGTATACTGAAGCTGCCTTAATTAAGAAGCTTGAAGAAGACGGGGTTGGTCGTCCTTCAACCTATGCACCAACACTTGATACGATTCAGCGTCGTTATTATGTTCGGCTAGTTTCACGGCATTTTGAGCCAACGGAATTAGGAGAAATTGTTAATACCATTATTGAAAAGCAGTTTCCAGATATTGTTAATGCCAAATTTACTGCCGATGTTGAAGATAAACTCGATCAAATTGAAGAGGGAAAGCAAAATTGGGTTCGAGTTGTCGATAGTTTCTATCAACCATTTTCTAAGGAAGTTAGTACCGCTGAGAGCGAAGTCGCTAAGATTGAAATGAAAGACGAACTTGCTGGGATGGATTGTGACATTTGTGGTGCTCCAATGGTAGTTAAAATGGGCCGTTATGGTAAGTTTTATGCTTGCTCACGGTTTCCTGAATGTCGAAATACAAAAGCAATTGTTAAGGATACCGGGATTACTTGTCCAAAATGTGGCCAAGGAACGGTTGTTGAACGGAAGTCAAAAAAGAATCGTGTGTTCTATGGTTGTTCACGTTATCCTGATTGTGACTTTGTTTCCTGGGATAAGCCAATCGGACGAAATTGCCCAAAAGATGGTTACTTCCTAGTTGAAAAGAAGATCAAGGGTGGTACTCAAGTCGTTTGTCCAAATGGCGATTACGAGGAAACCCCGCAAAAATAGTATAGTAAAACCGTTTTCATGATTTTTACTAAATTTTACTATTTTACTAATTTAAAAGAACTCCCTAATTTGCTATTATGCGGTTAGAGAGCTTTTTTACTAAGGAGAAATGGTACTATGATTAAGCTAGAAAACAATGATTTGACTGTTGAGATTGCTGAGCTAGGAGCCCAATTACATAGTATTCGGCGGAATGATAACCAAATTGAATATCTGTGGCAGGGAGATCCAGCTTCATGGAAACGTCAAGCACCAATTCTTTTCCCTTTTGTTGGTCGGTTAAAGGATGATCAATATGAATTTGCTGGAAAAACATACCACCAAACCCAGCATGGTTTTGCCCGGGATCGTGAATTTAAGGTTATTGATCAGACTTCTTCTCAGGTTACTCTTGAACAAACCGATAGTGAAGAAACGTTAAAGGTCTTTCCATTTGCCTTTAGCCTCCGTGTCATTTATAAATTAGTTGATGATCAATTAAAGGTTTGCTACTCGGTTACTAATCCTGATAGTAATCATTCACTAGTTTATGCAATTGGTGCTCATCCTGGCTTTAATATGCCACTGAGCGCTCAGGGTTCCTTCGAACAAGTTCAACTTAGTGTTTCTCCCGCTGAAAAGTATTCACGTGTTGTATTAGATGGCCCTTATAATGATTCACAGAACCCAATCATGATTGACATGCAAAAGCCAATGACAATTAGTCATGAACTATTTGACAACGATGCAGTAATTTTTGAAACAGGTGGTACAAGGTTTACCGCAACCTTAACTGATCCAATTAATAATCACGGTGTTCATGTTCATACTCTTGGGACCCAGCATGTTGGTGTTTGGTCACCATACCCAACTAAAGCTAATTTAGTTTGTGTAGAACCATGGTGGGGAATTGCCGATAATGTTAACGCAGATGGTAAACTATTGCATAAACAGGGAATGCATCGTTTAGCACCACAAGATAATGCTAAGTATGAGTTTAGTATTCAACCATTTTAAGGTTATAGCCTAAAAAAAGAAGTTCGAGAATTTAAGTTTTGAGTTCTCGAACTTCTTTTACTTATGGTGTTTTTGTTTTAGATAATAAACGAGGCCAAAACTTACCAGTGACTCATTGCCAGTAATAATTCGAATAATATTACTTTTATGTCGCCAAAGAACCAGTGCAGTTAAAATTCCAGCAACGCAGCTAAGGATTAGATCGTGCTCACAAAGCGCAATGATAAATATTGAGGTAATTCCAACGATACTGGCACAGCTGGCCATACTTGTTAGTAACAAAGTGGTGATAAAGATTGCACAGGCAAGGGCAAATAGTGGCGGATTGTAAGCCAGTAAAATCCCTGCACTAGTTGCCACTGCTTTACCGCCATGAAAATGGTCAAAAACTGAAAAAGTATGTCCTAATGAGGCAAAAATCCCAATTAATAATGGATTTACCGAATGAGAAACGCCTAAAAGATATGGCTGACTAGCTGCGAGCGTTCCTTTTAGAACATCCATTAAGAGAACTACCACTCCAGCTTTAGGTCCTAATTCACGGAAAGTATTCGTGGTTCCAATATTACCACTGCCAAGCTTTCGAATATCTTTGTGGTAAAAGGTTTGACCAATCCACAAGCCTGATGGAATAGCTCCCAAAAGATAGGCAACGATTACCATCCCAATTATTTTAATTGTCATTCAATTTACTCCTTAAAAATAACTACCCACTAAAGATAGCACGAAATCATGTTAGAAACCACTAGAGAACCTATTTTTAAAATTGTGGTTTGCAAAATAAGGATTAAATGAAGTATTATCGTTATTGTTAAAGATTGTAGTATTACTATTACAATCCCGTTCGAACTAAGGTATAATATATAAATCGAACGGATGTTCAAAATGAAGAGGGAGGTCATTTTGTGGCCACAAAAAAAGAAACGTATGATGCATCGTCAATTCAAGTTTTAAAAGGACTTGAGGCCGTTCGGAAACGACCAGGGATGTATATTGGATCTACAGATTCACGAGGATTGCACCACCTCGTATACGAAATTGTTGATAATGCAGTGGATGAAGCATTATCTGGTTACGGTGACGAAATTAACGTTACGATTGAAGAAGACAATTCAATTACGGTTCAGGATCATGGTCGGGGAATGCCTGTAGGAATGCACGCTTCCGGGAAACCGACACCTGAAGTAATTATGACGGTTCTTCATGCTGGTGGTAAGTTTGGTCAATCGGACGGTTATAAGACTTCTGGTGGACTTCATGGGGTTGGTGCTTCAGTAGTTAACGCCTTATCGACCAACCTAACTCTAACAATTGTTCGTGATCATGAACGCTACCAAGAAAAATTTAAGGATGGTGGCCAGCCGATTGGTACCTTAAAAAAACTCGGTCATACAAATGCCGGAAATGGGACAACGGTATCTTTTAAGCCTGATCCGAGTATTTTTACGACAACTGTCTATGATTACAATACCTTAGCAAATAGGTTGCGGGAGTCTGCCTTTTTGTTAAAGGGGATTAAAATTGTTCTAACTGATAAGCGGAAGGATCACGAGAAACAAGATATCTTTCAATACAAGGAAGGTATTCAAGAATTTGTTGCCTATCTGAATGAAGGTAAAGATACTTTAGGAAAGGTTTTATACTTTGATGGTAGCCAGGATGGCGTTGAAGTTGAGGTTGCTGCCCAGTATAATGATGGTTACTCTGAATCATTACTTTCCTTTGTTAATAATGTTCGCACACCAGATGGCGGAACGCATGAAGCTGGATTTAGGAGTGCTTGGACCAAGACTTTTAATGAGTACGCCCATAAGGTTGGATTGTTGAAAGATAAGGACAAGAACCTTGAAGGAAGCGATGTTCGTGAGGGACTGACTGCTGTTGTTTCTGTTCGGATTCCTGAACGGATTTTGCAATTTGAAGGACAGACAAAGGATAAGCTAGGGACTCCAGAAGCGCGAAAAATTGTGGATTCCATTGTTAGCGAGCAGCTCGGTTATGCGCTAATGGAGAATGGCGATTTTGCCCAGATGCTGATTCGAAAGTCAATTAAGGCCCGTGAAGCTCGTGAAGCAGCACGAAAGGCAAGAAACCAGGCTCGTGGTGGCAAACGTAAGAGTCGAAAAGAACGAAACCTTTCTGGGAAACTAACCCCAGCACAATCAAAGAATGCTAAAAAGAATGAATTATTCTTGGTCGAAGGGGATTCTGCTGGTGGTTCTGCAAAGCAGGGGCGTGACCGAAAATACCAAGCCATTTTACCGTTACGAGGAAAGGTCTTAAATACTGAAAAGGCCAAACTTGATGATGTGTTAAAGAATGAAGAACTGAACACAATTATCTATACGGTTGGTGCAGGTGCTGGTTCTGAGTTTAATGTTGAAGATTCAAATTACGACAAAATTATCATTATGACGGATGCCGATGATGATGGAGCACATATTCAAATCTTATTATTGACATTCTTCTATAAGTACATGCGGCCAATGATTGAGGCGGGAAAAATTTATATTGCATTACCGCCGTTATATCGCTTACAAACAGGTCGGGGTGCAAAAACCAAGATCACCTATGCATGGACCAATGATGAATTAACAGAGCTAACCAAGAAGGCTGGGAAAAGTGCCCAACTGCAACGGTTTAAGGGACTTGGTGAAATGAATGCCGATCAATTATGGGAAACAACAATGAATCCTGAAACACGGACGTTGATTCAGGTACGAATTGAGGATGCCGAATTAGCTGAACGTCGGGTAACAACTTTAATGGGAAATAAGGTTGAGCCGCGACGGGAGTGGATTGAAGATAATGTTCACTTTACTCTTAGTGACGATAAAGAATCGGATGAATTAGTGGAGAATAAGGGGCACTTGTCAAACCATAATGAGCAACCACCAAAAACTAAAAAGACTTTTAACCAAGAAGCACTTTTTTAGGTAAGAAGAAAGGAACATTATAGTGAGAGACGGTAAAATTGAAAAAATGACTTTGGAACAATTGATGGGGGATCGTTTTGGTCGTTATTCAAAGTCAATTATTCAAGAACGGGCATTGCCTGATATTCGGGATGGCTTGAAGCCAGTTCAACGACGGATCTTATTTGCAATGAATAAGGATGGAAATACCTACGATAAGGGATTTCGGAAATCAGCAAAGTCCGTTGGTAACGTTATGGGGAATTTTCACCCCCACGGAGATAGTTCAATTTACGAAGCTCTAGTTCGTCTAAGTCAAGATTGGAAGCTTCGAGAACCATTAATTGAAATGCACGGGAATAATGGTTCAATGGATGGTGATCCAGCTGCAGCAATGAGATATACGGAAGCGCGGTTAAGCAAAATTGCTGGGTTGATGCTTCAGGACATTGACAAAGATACCGTTGAAATGACGTTAAACTTTGATGATACCGAAAAGGAACCAACAGTTTTACCAGCGCGGATTCCTAACCTTCTTGTTAATGGTGCTACCGGTATTTCAGCAGGATACGCAACGGAAATACCAACACATAACCTCGGGGAAGTATTGGACGCTTTGGTTTATCTCCTAAATAATCCAGATGCAAGTTTGGAGAAACTAATGGAATTTATTCCGGGCCCCGATTTTCCAACTGGGGGAATTATTCAGGGAATTGACGGTATTCGAAAGGCTTATCAAACAGGGCGGGGACGAATCGTTGTCCGTGCTAGAACTGAGATTGAAACTCTTCGAGGTGGCCGCCAACAAATTAACGTAACTGAAATTCCTTATGAGGTTAATAAAGCCCAATTAGTTAAGCGGATCAATGATCTCCGTCTAGCTAAAAAGGTGGAAGGAATTGCTGAAGCACGTGATGAAACTGATCGTAGCGGTCTACGGATTGCCATCGAGTTGAAACGCGGAGCTAATGCCCAGGGAATCCTTAATTATCTTCTCAAAAATACTGATTTGCAAATCAACTACAATTTCAATATGGTTGCAATTGATGAGCAGCGGCCAATGCGAGTAGGGTTAAAACGAATTTTGATCTCGTATCTTTCCTTCCAGAAACAGATTATTCGTCGGCGAACACAATTTAACCTAAATAATGCTCAACATCGTCTCCACATTGTTGAAGGATTGATTAAAGCTTTATCAATCTTGGATCAAGTAATTAAGACTATTCGTGGAAGTAAAAATCGCAAAGATGCCAAGGAGAACCTGATTAACCAATATGCATTCTCCGCGGAACAAGCAGAAGCAATTGTTACCCTGCAGCTTTATCGGTTAACGAATACCGATGTTACTGAGCTCAAGGATGAGCAGAAAAAGTTAAACCAGCAAATTGAAGAATTCCAATTGATCTTAACGAATGACCAAGAATTGGCTAATGTTTTACGGAGAGAAATGTTAGCAATTAAAAAGGAATTTGGTAATCCGCGGCGGACAAAGATTGAAAGCCATGTAGAGAAGTTAAGGGTTGATACTAAAGTAACGGTAGCAAAAGAAGATGTTATCCTCTTGGTTTCTCACGCGGGATATATTAAGCGGTCAAGCGTGCGCTCATTTAAGGCATCACCAATAGACGAAAACGGTCTTCGTGAAGATGATTATCCGATTCTAATCCAGCAAACAAATACTTTAGCGCACTTATTTATGTTTACCAATCTTGGGAATGTCATTTACCGACCTGTCCATGAAATTACTGATGCTCGGTGGAAAGACACTGGAGAACATATTTCACAGACAATTGGTTTAGCAGAAAATGAGCATATTATAAAAGCAATGGTCTTTGATAAGCTGGATCAGCCAGGAACCATCATTATGGGAACTAGTGACGGTCAAATTAAGCAATCGGCATTTACAGACTATAAGCCGGGAAGTCGTTATAAGAGTCGAACAACAACTGGAATTAAGTTGAAGAGCGATGAAGCTAGATTAGTAAGTGTTGATTATTATGAACCAACAAATGAAAACCGGTCACTCCTAGTCATTAGTCATGAAGGATATGCGGTTCGGTTTGATGTCGCTGATGTTCCTGTTACTGGTTTAAGAACTGGTGGGGTTCGGGCAATAAACTTGAAAGATGATGACTATGCCACCGACTATACTCTTGTTTCTGAAGGTCAAAACTTGGCAATGATTACCCAACGTGGTGCCTTTAAGGAAATGGCAAGTTCTGAAATTGAAACAGGAGCGCGTGCTCGTCGTGGAGAATTAGTAATCCATAGAATTAAGAATCACCCTCATAAAATTGTTGACTTCTTGGCTTATGATCCAGATAAGCATGATGTTCTTGAAATTATTACTGATCGACCTGCTTTCCAGGATGTTGCAGTAGATGATCACCACCTTGGAACCGCTAAATCAAACGGAACATTTGTTGTTGATACTGACACACAAGGGACACCTGTAAAATTAAGGCGTAAAAAGGTTAATGTCCTAAATGAAGAGCCAGTAAACCAGGAGAATTAATAATCTTTCTATACTTTTATTTGTTTTCTGTGAGATATTTTATAATTATCTCACCAAGTTAGGACTTCCATGATAGAATAGAAAGCGTAGATTGTTTCATGTCTTAGTATTTGCGGACAATATCGAAACAAACAGGAGGAATTTTAAATGAGTAACAAAGAATTAGTTTTTGGTCATCAGAATCCAGATACTGATGCGATTACAGCTGCAATGGCTTTCTCATACTTTCAAAATCAATTAGGTTACGAAACCGAAGCTGTTGCTCTTGGTGAACCTAACGACGAAACAAAGTATGCTTTAGATCACTTTGGGATGAAGGCACCTCGAGTTGTTAAGACCGTTGCAAATGAAGTTGACAAGGTTATGCTTGTTGACCATAACGAACCACAACAAAGTGTTAGTGATCTTGATAAGGTTACAGTTACTCACTTGGTTGATCACCACCGAATTGCTAACTTTAACACTGCTCAACCACTTTGGATTACTGCTCGTCCATATGGTTGTGTAAGCACGATTATTACTGAATTATTCCAAGAAAAGCACATTAATATTCCAGCAAACCTTGCCGGGATGATGCTTTCAGCAATTATTTCAGACACATTGCTTTTGAAGTCACCAACCACAACCGATCATGACCGTGAAGCTGTTAAGTACTTGGCAAAGATCGCTGGTGTTGAAGACTATGAAAAGTACGGGATCGACATGTTGAAGGCCGGCACTAACATTGCTAAGAAGACAGATAACGAAATCGTTGATGGTGATGCTAAGACATTTGAACTTGGCGGTACTAAGTTACGGATCGGCCAAGTTAATACTGTTGACTTAGATGACGTCTTCTCCCGTCAAGCTGATCTTGAAAAGGAAATGCACAATTTAATGGATCAAAATGGTTACGAGACCTTTGTATTAATGGTTACTAACATTTTGAACAGCGATACTGACCTCTTTGTTGTTGGTGATCACACTGATACAGTAGAAAAGGCCTTTGGTAAGAAGCTTGATAACAAGCGGATGAACTTACCAGGTGTTGTTTCCCGGAAGAAGCAAGTTGTTCCTCCATTGACAGACGCTTTTGAAGGATAATAACTTTATTTCTTTAATCGTTAGCATTTAATTTAATAATGCAATAAAGTGAAAAACTCCTATAATAAGGTATTAAATTATTCTTATTATGGGAGTTTTATTTATGGAGTTTGAATTTTCACTTGCAAACGAGAAGGACCTGCCAAGAATTGTCGATATTTATAATCAGATCATCCCATCTCGCCTTGCTACTGCTGATCTAGAGCCAGTAACTGTTGCGGAGCGAGAAGCATGGTATCACTCATTTACCAAGACCCATCCATTATGGGTTATTAAAAATAACGAGCAAAAGGTGGTAGGCTGGGTAGGGCTTGAACCATTTTATGGTCGGGCGGCCTATGAGCATACCTGTGAAATAGCAATTTATATTGATAAGAGTGTTCGACATCATGGCCTTGGAACACAAGCAATTAATTTTGTGATCAGTCAATTACCTCAACTAGGAATCACAGCAATTGTAGCCTATATTTTTGGTCATAATTTGCCAAGTTTAGGATTATTCAAATCATTTCATTTTACAGAATGGGGAAGACTACCTCGAGTAGCAGAACTTGATGGCGTTCAGCGGGACCTCATAATAATGGGGAGAAGGTTTGACTAGAAGTAGCTTTAAATATCTACTAACTTAATCTAAAATACTGGTTGACAAATATTAGAATATGATTAAAATAATTAGTAATTACTTAAAGGAGGAACACAATGATGAATGCTTTGATTCAATCAAATATTAAAGCGTATGCCTTCTGGTTTAGCGATTAATTATCCGCTAACCAGCAGTGCTCTTCATTGTGCGTTCCCGGATAGTTGTTAATCTTAAACCATCCGGGGCTCTACTAATTCTGACTTAGTCATTACAGTCCTGGATGGATTATAACCATCGAGGACTTTTTATTTTGGAGGGAAAATTATGCCAACTACTAAGTCACAATTATTAAATAACTTGAATACGAATTTCGGTCGATTAAAGCCAGTGGGAATCCGGGAGTTTGATTACAAGGCTAGTGCAATTCCTGGGATCATTAAATTAACGCTTGGAGAACCTGATTTTAACGTTCCTGAGGTGATGAAAAAGGCAGCAATTGATAGTATTGAAAACAATGATTCTCACTATGCACCAGGTAGCGGATCCATTCAATTACGGAAAGCAATCGCCAAATTTATGGCAGATCGGTATGGACTAACTTATGATCCAACAAATGAAATTGCTGTAACGGTTGGGGCAACTGAAGGAATTTATGCTTCACTATCAGCCTTAGTCAATCCGGGGGATGAAGTTTTAATTACTACCCCAACTTTCCCGTTATACATGGCAGTAACGACTATTCTTGGCGGAAAAGCCGTTGAAATCAACACTAGTAATGACCAGTTTGTTCTAACACCTGAAAGGCTCCGTCAAGTAATTGCTGAACATCCCAATGCCAAAGCAATTATCTTAAATTACCCGTCAAACCCAACCGGAGTAACCTATACTCGTGAGCAGATTCAACAGTTGGCAACTGCAATTGACAAAACCAATTTAGTTGTCATTGCGGATGAAATATACTCAGAATTAGTTTACAGTGGACATCATACTTCGATTGCGGAATTTATCCCGGGACAAACCTTAGTCTTAAATGGAGCTTCAAAGTCACAAGCAATGACTGGGTACCGGGTTGGCTTTATTGCAGGACCACAAGAATTGATGAAGCCGGTCTCTGCCATTCATGCCATGATGGTTACCGCTGCTGCAGATCCAATGATGGCAGCGGCAGCTAAAGGCTTTGCCAGTGAAGAAGGTAAGCAAGCTACCCTAGAAATGAAGGCAGCTTACAAGCAGCGCCGTGATACCTTAGTTCCGGCATTACGCGAGCTCGGCTTTGAAATTACTAACCCTAATGGAGCTTTCTATGTCTTTGCTAAATTACCAGAACGTTTTGGAACCGATGATGTGAAATTTGCTACTGAACTGGCTGAGCAAGGAAAAGTCGCTGTAATTCCTGGATCATACTTTGGGGCTGGTGGTAGTGGCTACCTAAGAATTAGTTACGCAACAAGCATGGCGGATATTGAGGAAGCAATTAGACGAATTAGCCAATTTGTAAAGGAGGACTAGCCAATGACCAAAATTTTAATGACTAGTGTACGGGATGATGAGCAAGCGGCAATCAAGGAATTTGCCGGGGAGAACGATGTTGAAATTATTACTACCGAAAAATTAATTGATGATGCCGTTGACCTGACCAAGGATGTTGATGGCCTGGTTATTCAACAACGAAGTAAGCTGCCCACATCAATCTACGCTAAACTACGTGAGAATGGCTTGAAACAAATTGCCACCCGAACTGCGGGCTTTGATATGATTGATCTTGCTGAAGCGCAGGCCAACAATTTAATGGTAACGAATGTCCCAGCCTATTCGCCAAGAAGTGTTGCCGAACACGCGCTAATGCAGATCTTTCGGTTATTAAGGAAAGCTTACCGGTTTGATGCTCAGGTAGCGGCTAATGATTACCGGTGGTTTAGCGATGAACAAGCGATGGAAATCCATACAGCAACCATTGGAATTATTGGTGTTGGTCGAATTGGCGGAACGTTAGCTAAACTATTAAAAGCTTTAGGAGCAACGGTTCTAGGGTTTGATACTAACCCGCGAGAAGAAATGAAAGGGACCATTGAATACGTTACAAAAGAAGAACTTTTACAGCGGTCAGATGTGGTATCATTGCACGTTGACCTTAATCCGACCTCGGTTGGTTTACTCACTGCCAAGGATTTTGCTTTGATGAAACCGAGTACTGGTTTAGTAAATGCTAGTCGGGGGCCAGTAGTTAATACGGCTGATTTAGTAGCTGCACTGAAAGCAAAACAAATAGCCGCAGCTGCCTTGGATACCTTTGAGGGTGAAAATGAGGTTGTTATGACTGATCGTCGGCAAACCGGCCTTGGCGATGTACCGTTGGTTGCTGAACTTCATTCAATGTATAATGTAATTCTGACTCCGCATATAGCTTTCTTTACGAATTTAGCCGTAAAGAATATGGTTGATTTTGCCCTTGAAGATGTTTTAACAGTTCTTGCAGGAAAAAAGTCACCGCATGAAGTGAACTGATCCTATTAAGTTAGCCGCTTTTGCAGAATAGGGTAGGTTAGTTTTCTCATTTGTTTTTAATTTTAATAAATATATGTTAGAATACCTACAATTTATAATCTGTACCAATAAAATTTTGATGTTGGTAGGCTACGAAAGAGGTTGATATAGATGAGTTTAGACACAGCAATCTTTGCGGGCGGATGCTTCTGGTGCATGGTCCAGCCATTTGATACTTATCCGGGAATTAAATCAGTCATTTCTGGATATACTGGAGGACATGTCCCTAATCCAACCTATGAAGAAGTTTGTTCAGGAAAGACCGGACATACTGAGGCGGTCAAAATCACCTTTGATCCTGATGTGATTTCATATGATGATCTGGTAACTATTTATTGGCATCAAACTGACCCAACTGATGCTATGGGACAATTTCAGGATCGTGGGGATAATTACCGGCCAGTAATCTTTGTTAATAGTCCTCAACAACGTGAAATTGCTGAAAAATCAAAGGCTGCTCTTCAAGCTAGTGGACAATTTGGAAATGATAAAATTGTTACTCAAATTGAAGATGCTAAACCTTTTTATCCAGCAGAGGATTATCATCAGGACTTCTACAAGAAGAATCCAGAACGGTACGCTCTTCAAGAAGCCGGCGGTAGGGAACAATTTAAGCAGCAACATTGGAATAACAAGGATTAATAAAAAAACTCTCGTGACTTTTTACAGTGTGAAGTCACGAGAGTTTTCTTTATCTAGCTGGATAGATAAATTTAACAAGATTATGATGCTTATTAGTTTTGTTGATTATCATTTAATTTCATTTAGTCATCCCCTAGTCGACATTTAAATTAACATTACCAAGTTGGTGATCAAAATTGACAGCCCAATGTCCTTCCTTGAGATGGGGTGGTAAAACGAACGTTCCGGAAGAAACCAGTTGACCTTCCTTAAATTGCTTACCTTGTTCTTCAAGCTTTTTGACAAGCCATTGAAGGGATTTAAGCGGATTACCAAGAACCTCTTTTGAATCACCTTCATCGAGCTTTTGATCATCAAGGAAGAGTTCGGCATGGACCGTTGCAACATCAGCGACATCCTTGAAAACTTTTGTTGAAGGAACCTCTTTCCCATAAACAACTAATCCGCCAACAGCACAATCTGACATGACATTGTATTTACCGAGACTCGGGAACCAATCCTTAAACCGAGAATCCGGTACTTCTAGTGCACCCGCAACCGTTGTCTTGTTTAAGAGATCCTCTAGTGAATCATTGCTCGTTAAGTCTGTAGTTGCACGAAAGGCTAATTCAACTTCGACCAATGGTTCCATTAAGTCATTTAAGCTGACGTTTGCTGGTGCAGGGAGAAAACGACGATTAACTTGTTGACCATATAAGGGTGAATCAGCGTCAAACATATCTTGGGTTTGTTTACTTGTCAGTGAAACTTTGTATCCGCCAACGGGAACACCCTTAAGACGCATCACCTCATCTTGGACAGCATATGCAGTTTCATCATCTTCTACAACACTTTTCCAGTCTTTTTCTTCTAGTGGTTTGCCAGTTAGGGTTGCATCGTAAAGGGCCATTGCGAATTCTTTTTGGTTAGCGTTTAATGTTGTCATAATTGATTCCTCCAATTTTAGTTATTTATGATTATCATCACCATCAAAAATGCCAACACTGATGAGAATCATTATTCTTAATTATTCCTTGAATGTTGCTAATGTCGCTAATGTCGCTAATATCACTATCTTTCATGATCCTCACCTCACTTAAAATAAATTTCAAAGTAAACAAAAACCCATCAAGCACATTTGAATATGCTTGAAGGGCGACGTTGCCGCGGTACCACCTTCATTTATGGAAAGAGTCCACATCTTGAACCAGACAAATTTATCTGGAGCCAGGATAATGGTCGGCAGCCAGGCAACCTTACTTAGTTCAGGAGCCAATTCACAGGGGATTTAACATTGATTAACGTTGCTTAGTTCACACCAGCCACTAAGTCTCTGAACCAGTTAATCAAGTTACTTCCTGTTCGGTATCTTTAACGTGTTTACATTTGATGCTTCGTATTCTACTCATTAAATTTTAATCTGTCAACCATAAAATTTAATTTTTTCTTGTTTTGGTAATCCCTTATATGAAGAAATTAAATTTATAGATTATTCAGGAACTTATGAAACTTAATTAGGGGGTTCACAAGTCGACTTTTGTATTGTAAACTACTCAACAATTACAAAATGATGAGAAAGAGGAGTGGTAACTATGTTTAAATTTTCAAAAAGAGTTCCTGCTGACGGGACAGATGCTGTTGGTGCAATCTTAAAAGCGGCGGCTGACCCGAAAATCATTTCATTTGCGGGTGGATTACCGGCTCCTGAACTATTTCCAGTTGAGGGGATGAAAGAAGCAACGGATAAGGTTTACGCTGAGCATGGCCAGCAAGCTTTGCAATACGGTGCTGCTAAGGGAGTAACTGAACTCCGTGAATTAATCCTTAAACGAGTAAAGGAAAAGGAGAATATTGATGCCAAACTAGAGAACGTCATGGTAACAACAGGTTCTGAACAAGCAATTGATTTGGTCGGAAAGGCATTTGTAAATCCGGGAGATACAGTTCTTGTCGAAGAACCAACTTACCTTTGTGCGCTTGACGTTTTCCGTTCATACGGTGCTAATTTTGTTAGTGTGCCAATGGATGATGACGGGATGAAGATGGATGCCCTGGAAGAAGCTCTGAAGGCTCATCCAGAAACAGCACTGGTCTATACAGTGCCAAACTTCCAAAACCCAACTGGGCGGACAATGCCAGCAGAACGACGAAAAAAGTTTGCAGAGTTGGCAGCAAAATACGATGTTCCGGTTCTTGAAGATAATCCATACGGTGATATTCGCTTTGCAGGAGAACATGTTCCTTCTGTTAAGTCATTTGATCATGCCGGAAAAGTCTTTTACATGAGTACGTTCTCAAAGATTCTTGCTCCTGGGTTCCGTCTTGGCTGGTTAGTAGCGGATCCAAAAGTAATTGAAAAATTAACCGTGCTAAAGCAATCTGCTGATCTCCATACGGATAACCTTGTTCAGTATGTAGTTACTGAATTCTTTAAGGAAAATGATGTTGATGCCCATGTTAAGGAAATTAGTGACCTTTATGGGAAGCGGAAGCAACTAATGATTGACGGAATTAAGAAATACTTCCCGAAGGATGTTAAGTATACCGATCCAGAAGGTGGAATGTTCCTCTGGGTTGAAGTCCCTGGTGTCACTGATACTGTTGAACTCTTTAAACAGTGTCTTGAACACAATGTTGCCTTTGTCCCTGGTGACCCGTTCTTTGCTGGGAAGCCACAACCAGGAACATTCCGGTTGAACTACTCCAACATGCAGGAAGACCAGATTGAAGTCGGATTGAAGCGACTTGGCGAAGCACTTTCACAAGTTCTTGAAGCATAATTATCAAATAGTTCTTAAAGTTTGCTAATAGTGATCTTTAAGAACTATTTGCGTTTAAAAGCCCTATCTTTCTTTGTTTGGCAGATAATTGTAAAATATAAGATAACTAGATAAACGGAAGAAGTATTAGAAAGGGTTAGAATTATGCGTAAACCATTTATTGTAGCTAACTGGAAGATGCACAAAAATGTCCAGGAATCAGTTGACTTTGTTAAACAAATTAAATCAAAGCTTCCTGATCCTAATAAAATGGAGGTTGGAATTGCAGCACAAGCTTTTGCGTTGCCAAGTATGGTCGAAGCAGCAGGTAATTCAGGACTGAGGATTATTGCTCAAAATGCTGCTGCTGAATATTCTGGGCCATATACAGGTGAAGTAAGTCTTCGTGGCTTAGCAGATGCTGGTGTATCATATGTAATGTTAGGCCATATTGAGCGCCGTCGATTATTTGGTGAAACTAATGCCAGTGTGCACAAAAAGGTTCAAGCAGCTCTGCAACGTGGTGTTACCCCAATTATTTGTACCGATGAAACAATGGTCCAACAAGTAGTAAATAACGAAATTCATTATGTTTTTCACCAGTTAATGACGGTCCTTCATGGTGTTTCGTTGGATCAGATTAAGCGAGTAGTTATTTCTTACGAACCAAGCTGGGCAGTTGGGGCTGGTCAACACGCTAATCCCACTTTAGCCGAAGAAGGATGCCGGCTAATTCGGCAAACAATTGCTGAATATTATAGCTATGAAATTGCGGATAAGATCCGCATCCTCTACGGTGGCAGTGTTAATCCTAATAACATTAAGGATATTATTGATAAACCCGATATTGATGGTGCGTTAATCGGTCGGGCAAGTTTGGACCTGGATAATTTCCTAAAAATGATTTCCAACGCTCAGTTAACGCTAAAAGAGGAATAAAAAAGTTCCTGGTACTCAATTTACGAATACTAGGAACTTTTAATTTAGGTTAAACCATTAGCTTACTTGCTTATCGTCGTCCTTCTTCAACTCTTCACGAGTCTTAACGTCATTAACATGTAATTCGAACTTGACCAATTTCAAGCCAGTCATTTTATCTAAGGCACTATCAATCTCTTTACAGACTGCTTCAAAAATTTCTGGTGCGCTCTTACCGTATTCGATTGTCGCGTCCATTTTAATTGCAACTTGTTTTTCACCCACATCGGCATTGATCCCTTTGGTCATATTATTGCCGGATGAAACTTTATCCGCAAATTCAGAGAACATGTTGCCATCAAGAGAGATGATTCCTGGAACTCGGGTAGCTGTGATCCCGGCAATCTTTTCAATTACACTGTCGTCAAAAGTTAGGTGTTGGTCAACGTTAGTTTTAGTAGCTTGGTTTGTGTTTGTAGTTGTCATGATTAATTCCTCCTTAGAAATTATTCGGCAAGTTTAGCACTTAATTTATTAACGATTCCCTTAAAAGAGAATCCAATGAGGTCTAAGACAAGACCGATTAAAGCGAAGATCGCAGTAGTTAGAAGAATGCCAATTGCTGTCCAGAATCCCCAAACGGTCCAACTAATACTGAGAACTAATCCCGTAATCGCACCAATGAGAGCAAGTTTCATTGTTATCCCTCCTTGTTAAACGACTGTGACTGATTTTTTGTGACTATAAGGTTGAAGGCGAACTCGTAATTTACGAAGCCCGATAGCAAAGTTTGTTTGTAAATTATTTTCGATTGCATCAGTTAAAGAATTCTTCAGCAGTTCTGGATCGGATTGTCCAGAAAGCATTCCGGTAACGGTAACATCTGCTTCTTGACGATTCTTGAGCATTTTAACCTTTGTTGTGGGATTATAGAGACCAAAACTTGATAGGTTAAGGCGAATACTATTTTCCACTGCTGTTTTATCAACTGAGATATGACGAGCACCATCACGAGCAATTACTAATTGTTTACTCGTTGTTGGTCGGAAGATCGAACTCCCAATTACGATTATCGCCATCAGAATGATATAGCTTGCTAAACCAATAATTGTGTATTGTCCGGGGCGGGTTAATAGCCATTGGCTGATTCCTAGTATCCAGGGTTCGTGACGGAAGATCCAGAGAAGGATTACAATACCGCCGATTAGTCCCTGAATTAGCATTGCTATTGTAATCCACCATTTTTTCCAATTAGCCATTAAAGAATCACTCCTTTCTATGTCTGCAGGCTTCTGTTTTAATGTCTTAACTTTAACATGGATGAAAGGGCTTTACAGTAGATTATTAATGGACATAAGGCTTTCTTATACGGGTGATCATTAATTCTTCACAGGTGTTTACAAATGGGGTATAAATTAGCAAAAAAGACCATTTTTGATTAATAATCTGCTATGATTAGAGTGATTTAATTCTAATTGGAGATGATAAAATGCAAATTCGGAAAGCAACACAAAAAGACTTAGACACTATTCTAGAAATACTTCGTGATGGACGCAATCAATTGGCTGAACGTGGTGTTGATCAATGGCAGGGCGACTATCCAAACGCTCAGCACATTCAGGAAGATATTGATAATGGCTACTCATATCTCGTCAAATCTGATGATGGGATGACTGTCGGGGCAGTTGCAATCGTCAATTCACCAGATCATGTTTATGATCATATTAATGGTGAATGGCTAATTAATACGACGAACTATGTTACTATTCATCGGGTAGCAATTCACTCAAGTCATGCAGGAAAAGGATACGCATCAAAGCTATTCATTAGCGTGATTGACTACTTAGAAAAACATCGTCCTGATGTGGAATCAATTCGCCTTAGTACGAACGAAAATAATTTGGTAATGCAACACATTGCCGAAAAGAACGGCTTCCAAAAGGTAGGAACGATGCCAGGAGCATACCGTCCTGAAGAACTTTCTTACGTTTATGAGTTGTTAACAAAGACTCACGCGTTAGCTGGCTAATATTCAGATTAAAAATCAAAGGAGACTAGTAAGAGAATAAAAAAATTCTCACTAGTCTCCTTCATTTTATTTATTAATTTGTTGAGCGTAATTTCGAGCGTTATATAGTTCGTAAACAATAATGGTTTCAATTAGAGTAATAATGCAGATTAAGAGAAATGTATATACCTCAGGAAGAACGAAGAGGAGGATTAACAGGATCCATGAAAACCAACTCCACTGGGTTTCAATCTTAATTACTCGTTGAACCCGTTTGGTTGGGGTAATCCTTCCTGAACGTTGAAAAATATCACGAATTTGGGCAAACCATTTAACTTCAAAGAAACTCTCAATCATAAAAATAATGATCAACGTCATTAGGTAAATATGTGCCATGTTTTTAAACTCCTTTAAGCATGATGCAAGGTTAAGTTTAGCTGTTTCATAGTTAATAAGCAAACATCATACTACTTTGCGAGTCTTGCATTAACCCACCGCGAGACAGCAATCGATAATGCAACTCCTAGGGCAAGGGGGATAAAGGCTGTAAAGTTCAAATGACAGACTTCAAATAACATGAACATCGCCATGAGAGGTGCTTGTTGAGAAGCAGTTAGAAAATAGGCCGCTCCAAGTACAGCACACTGGGTAATTGTTACTCCTGGCATAATTTGGACATAGAGCATCCCCAAGAAAACACCGATAACAGCACCAAGTGAAATTGAAGGTGTCAGGATCCCACCATAAGCCCCGCTCTTGATGCTAAGGAGGGTTACCACTGCTTTAGCAATGAAACCGAAAAGAAGGGCTAAAATAACGTTTTTATTGATAGTAGTGGTGCTCATCGCCAATTGAGCTAACCCACGACCATTTCCCATTATTTGCGGGTAGAAAGCAGCCACAATCCCGGTGATGATCCCCATTAACGGTAGCTGGTAGAGGACGTTTTTGGTAACCGCCCGGTGAGCACTTGCCTTTTTAACTCCCAGCTTGAAGTAAGCACCTATAATTCCAAGAAGTGGTGCCAGGATGATTACGATTGGAAGGATCCGTAGTGAAGGAAAATTTTTGGAGCCAACCAAGTAATAGGGCTTATATCCCTTAACAATTGATCCAATTAAAGTTGCGATTACGGACATTGTTAAACTAACAGCGACTACTCGAGCGTTAACTTTCTTGTAAAGTAACTCAATAGCAAAAACCGCACCTGTGATTGGCGCAATATATACCCCCGAGAAACCAGCACCGGCAGCACACGCAATTAGCATTTTTTGGTCTTCTGGGTCAAGCTTTAAGTAACGGTTATTAGCAAAGTGTCGTTCCCATTTCTGAGCAATTGCGGCACCGGCTTCCCGTGGTGCTAATTCACGACCAATGGAATTTCCCGTTCCCACGTAAAAGATCTGTGTAACAACATGAATTAGTGTTTTGACTAACGGCATTGTTTTACCAGTAATTGCTTTACTGATACCGACTGGGCGGTAATTCTTTTGAAGATAGTACCAGACGATTGCAGCAATCGCAGAACCAACAAAAACGGAGATAAATCGGTGCCCTGGACCAACAAAAATATCAACCGGGATCCGATTGCTCTCTTCAAAGTTAAGAAAGTATTTTTCTGATAAATCAAGAAGAATACTTAATAGTAAAGAACTAGTCCCCACGATCACCCCAAGTACAACCGTAGCAATGACTAAAGGAACATTTTTTGAAATCGACTTCATTCTTCTCTCTCCCATGAATATTTATACCTCGTTAGTTTATAACACCAGAAAGCAGAAATAAAGTCTCTCAAGAGAATCAAGTAATTTAGGTGTATGATAAAAGAAAAAGGTAGATCTAGGTGAGCTGAAATGGACAAACAACCGACTAAAAAGGATGCAATTATGTTAATTATTGTTGCCCTCGCTGTGGTAACCATCCAGGGAATTTGTGCGCAGTTAGGTAAGTAGGTGGCGAGATGACGCATTTAGTTAGTAGGAAGCAGTCACTAACTGATTGGCAGCGGGTCCAGTTAGCTCAGCTTGAATATCATGACTGGCACTTGGGAGAAGATGTTTTGTTGCCAGATGGCCAGTTAATTTGTGAAGTGATCAAGGTGATTTGGACGGCCGATGGATTTCGGGCGACAGTAATTCGTTCAGCCGCTTATCCTCAAATAATAGTTCTCTTTCGTGGATCATCTGGCGTTCGGAAAGGTGATCCGACAACGTGGACTAACGAGTGGCTTCGGGTTAACCTCCCAATTGGTAACGCAATTATTAACCAGGTTCCTGATGTTCCTCAGGAGTTATGGACGGCAAGCAAAGAATTTAATCATTTATTAGCTAGTTACCCGCAAATGACCTTCTTCCTTTATGGACACTCGTTAGGCTCAATCAATGCACAATTTGCTTTAGCTAACTGTCATTACCCTGAGCGGATTAGTGCAGCGTATCTTTATGAAGGGCCTAATCTTTACTGGTTACTAGATGCCAAGCAACGGCAAACAACAACCCTTCTTCGCTGTCAAATATTTAACTATATTGATCCGCTTGATGTGGTTGCATTAGGGTATATCGATATGGAACATACGATTGGATTACTCCGGGTGATTGATTCGATGATGACTAGCCCAATTAACCAGCATATGTGGGGTGGCTATCAATTTGATAAACAGCAAAATTTACTACTAGAGAATGATTTTTGGCAAAACAGGCGAGCACAAATTTGTCAACGACTGATTACTGCAGTTCAAAAATTAAACCAAAATAATGATGAATGGGAGCGTTAAAAGATGAATTTACCATTTATGGATGATGCCACGATTAATTTTTTCAGTGGTAAATTAACTTTAGCTGAGGTTGATGCCTTATTTCGGACAATGCCATATGAATTAGATTATATTAATGCGGACGATGAGTATGTTTGGTATTCGCCAAATAGCTGGCGTGATGATCAGCGTCTTCATCAGCGCCTTAGTCATAATGTTCTTGGTTGTCATCCCCAACGAGTTATCCCAATGGTTAAGCAGGTCTTAAAAATGTTGAAGACAGAGGAAAAGGATATGGTTGAGTCACCTCAGATAATGGATGGCCAACGAACTTTAATTCGCTATTATGCGATCCGTAAGCCTAATGGTCATTATTTAGGAGCATTACAAGTGACAGAAAATGTTGAACATATCTGTCAGCTTTGTGAGCAACATGTCTTCGAGCACGGGGTCGTAGAAGGACAAGTCGTTGATGGTGTTTCATCAGCGTCAATTAATGAAAATAAATAAAGCATTAATATAGAAGGGTGTAATAAAGGCAGAATGAAATTTCTGCTTCTATTACACCCTTTTTGAGCTACGAGTTATTATTTGATTTTAATTTCTAATAGGGTGGGGTTTGCTTTTCCAGTAAGACTAGCAGGATCGCTTTGATAATTACTTGCAATTCGGCTAATGATCCCGTTAACTGGCGATTTGAACGTTTCGACTGCTTTACCGCCTTCGATGTCAACCAGCTGTGAGTCAGTAGTAACTTTTTCGCCAATTCGCGGCGTATCTAAAAAGGTAATGGTAGCAAGCTCCTTGATTATCTCTGTACTTAAGCCAACTTTAACAATGGTACCAGTTTGTTGCCACCATAAGCCATTATCTTCATGGTGAATAGGTGATGATTTGCTAAACAAGGACTTTATCCAGGCAAAAAATTGTTGTAACATTTTAACTCACTTCCTACTCAGAATTAAGTCTGCTAGTTCCTCGGGTGAAATTTGACCAAGGTTAGCTTCAAGGTTGGATTGTTTTAGCGATGAAATTAAGGACGAAGAATCTAACTTAGTTCCGTTTAAATTATGTTCAATAATAGCCGGGTCTCCGGTCGTAAAGAAATCGCCATAAATTTTAATGGCAGTAATAACACCATTGCTTTCATTAAAATTAAAAGAAACTGTCCCAATTGGGAAATGTTTAGAAACATAGTTATCAAATCCAGGATTATGACCGTAATTCCATAAGTCAGTTCGGTATTGCTTATCTAGTCGAGAGTCAATAATTGACCAATCGTGATCAGTAAGGTGGTAGGTTTCTACCTGATCCATCGAATCGACCCCAAACATGTGACAAAGCAAGTATTCCTTAAAGTCTTCGGTTGTCCAATGCTGGTACTTCTCAGGCAGGTAGGGCTTGATGTTAGTAACTCGAGCATTCACTGATTTAACGCCCTTAGAAGCTAATTTATCTTGTTCTGGGGTAAGTACTTCATTAGCATTCTGCATATTAAGGTCAAACATTACGGTCCCACCAGCAGCATACGAATTGTCGCCCTTAACGATCGCCATTCCTGAAAATTTTTTGCCATCAATTGTCATATCATTCCGACCACTGACTTCAGCTGAACTAATACCGAGATCATGCAAAGCGTCAACAATCGGATCGCCAATTGCGTGAAAGTCACCGAATTTACTAGTATCGCCAACAACGATATTTTCGAATACTAAATTGCCAAAATCATGGTAAACGGCACCGCCACCACTTGACCGACGAACTAATTCGATTTGGTGCTCTTTGAGATAGGGTAAGTCAATTTCGGCATAAGCGTTTTGGTTAACGCCAATAATGACGGATGGCTGGTTAATATAACAAATTAAGCCATGACCCTTTAGCCTCAGATCATTAATTAGATAGTTGTCTAATGATTGGTTTACCAGAGCATCATGAACTGGTTTGCCGTTTCTGCTGGTATCGATGAAAAACAATGCAAACACCTTCTTTTAAATGGTTACGCTTTCATTATAGGCGCTACTAGTCTTAATTAATAGTCGTTAATTTTACGATAAAATACTAATTACTTTACCAATGTCTTAATTTTTTCGATGGTTTCCGTAATGTTTTTACTATTCAAAACGAGGGAGATCATTGATAAACCAGCTACACCAGTTTTTAAAACTTCTGGAATGTTCTCTAAAGAAAGACCACCAATTGCAACTAGGGGATGGGTACTCAATTTATTTAGTTCTTTAAGTTTAGTGAGGCCCAAGACAGGATCAGCATCGACCTTTGACGTGGTTTCAAAGACCGGACCACAACCGAGATAGTCAATAGCAGATAATTGATTTGCTTTTTCAACTTCAGCAGCCGTATTACATGAGTAGCCGATAATTAACTTGCCAGCTGCTTCTTTAATTACCTGTTCAATCTTCTCATCATCCTGGCCAACATGAACACCATCAGCACCAACACGCAATGCCATTTGAACATCATCATCAATCAAAACAGGGATTGAGTAGCGGTTTCCCATTTCGACTAGGCGTCTTGCCATGACTAGTCGTGCATCGGCAGTCATGGTTGAACTGTCTTTTTCTCGATATTGAAATGCAGTAATTCCAGCTTGCATCGCTTCTTCTACTTTAGCGAGGAATTCGTAGGAATCGTGGTGGGTATCTTGAGTTCCGCCGACAAGGTATATTTGTAACATTTTTGGATTAAAGTTCATTATTATCGCTCCTTATTTTTGCCCAATGGTTTAGCGGGCCATGACCGTGACCAACATTAATGCCTTGCTTAATCGTAGCTTCAACATAGGCCTTTCCAATTTTGAGGGCGTCTTCCATTGATTTGCCCTTAGCGAGTTCAGCAGTGATACAAGAAGAAATAGTATCACCAGTACCATGAGTATTCCGAGTTTGCTTCCGCTTGGCAGTCATCCAAAATGAGTGACCATCAGCTAATAATACAAAGTCGTTTGCTTCATCATCACTTGAAAAATGACCACCCTTAACCAGAACGTTCTTGGCTCCCATCGATTGAAGACGTTGTCCGGCAGCTTCCATTTCAGCTTCTGTTGTGATCTGCATTTGAGCTAATTCTTCAGCTTCTGGAAGGTTAGGTGTGATCAAATCAGCAAGTGGTAATAGTTGTTCACGAACCACACTAATTGCATCATCACTTAAAAGTTTAGCACCACCTTTAGCAATCATCACGGGATCTACCGTTAATGGACCAAAATCATATCGCTTGAGGTTGTTGACAACAGTTTTAACGCGGAGAGGATCAGCTAACATTCCCGTTTTGCAAGCCCGGATCTTAAAATCAGCAGCTAGGGAGGAAAACTGTTCATCAATTAATTTTGGTGGCATTGCTAGGGCATCCTGAACGCCAAGGGTATTTTGAGCTGTTACCGCAACAACAACCATTGTGGCAAAGACACCACGCATTTGTATTGTTTTAAAATCAGCAGAGATTCCGGCACCACCGCCAGAATCAGTACCAGCAATCGTTAGAGCTTGAGGAAAATCATTCGTCATTATTATTAACTCCTTTATTTATTACAATACTGAAAGAACTTCGCTGGAATTAATTGTTGCTAGTTCATCCCGGAATTTGGTTTGCCATTGACCAAAGCCGGTTGACTCTCTAGCCGCCTTGACTCCCGTGGCAGTAAAAACTTTAGTTGCTGTGCAGGCAGCTGCATAATAATCCTTGCTGACACCGAGATAAGCAGCAATAACACTAGAAAGAACATCACCGCTCCCCACATTAGTTACGAAATAACTAGTAGAAAGCAGATTAACAAAAGTATTATTGCCATCCGTTACAATATCTGATTTACCAGTAAGGGCGACAATACAATGATATTGATGAGCAACTACTTTAGCGATCTCGTGAAGATCAGCTTGTCCGCTTCCACCGTCAATTCCTCGTGAATGCCAGTTAACATTCGCTAAAGCAGCAATTTCACCAGCGTTTCCTCGAATAACAGTAAAGTGGTGATCTTGTAATAATTGTTTTGCAAAAGCTAACCGGTAATGACTAGCACCGATCGCAACCGGATCAAGCACCATTGGCTTTTGATCTTGGTTATTTTTGAGGATCGTTGTAATCTCGTTAGCCTGTTCTTCGTGAATGGTTCCTAGATTAATCGTAATTGCATCAGCTAATTTCACCATTTCTGCTGCTTCTTGTGGTGCTAGGGACATAATGGGTGAAGCACCAATCGTACTCAGTCCATCAGCTACCTTGTCTGGCGTTACCATGTTAGGGATTGTTAGAACAACCGGGTTTTGCTGACGAACTCGCTCTAGTAATTCTAGTTGTAACTTGGTCAAAATCTCACTTCCTAGAAAAAATGAGCTGCTAGTTTTTATAGTTAACTAACAGCTCTAGTTTTTAAATATTGAGTTAGCATTTTCCTTCGCAAGTACTAGCTTAACAGGTTCTCAAGGGTCCATATATCTTAATACATCTCAGTCTGGCAAACAGACACCCCTAATGCTGTTTATTAACATACTATTATAATAACATAGAAAGCGGTTTTAAGCATTAAGATAGTCAATCAAGCTTGGCAATAGTTGCCGGGCTTCTTGTTGACCGGTTTCGTATAATTTACGGATCTTTTTAACGTTACTTTCAACTCGACCAACCTTGATGGGATGTTGAGGTGCAATATTAAAGATTTGGCCTGTCCTTCTGAGGTGTTCAATTTGTGCTACTTGTTGGTTATAAACCTCTGGACGAAGGATCCCTGCTTCAGCAAACTGGGGATAATCCTTAAAATAACGGCGATATAACTGACAAACTGGTCGACTTGATGGCTTCTTTCGGTAACTAATATCACGCGTCCGGACAACGATAATTTTATCATAGCCTTGTTCTTGAGCAACATCAAAGGGAATTGAATCCGCAATTCCACCATCCAGGCAAAGCCCATCAGGAGTGGGTGCTGGATCCATCATAAACGGCATTGAACAAGAAGCGATCAAAACTTGTTTTAACTTTTCCCCCGTTAAGTCTGTAAAGAGTGCTTTTTTACCGTCTTGGAGTTTAGTTGCGACGGCAGTGAAGTGTGAAGCAGATCTTATATAGGCTCGTTCATCGAAGTTTTGCCATGAAAGTCCATGATCTTCAAACAAGTAGTTCATGTTGATTACTTGACGTTTGAAGAGCCGGGTCATGGAAATGTAATCTCGGTCATGACGGTGATCAATATTAATATTAGCTGCTCGACCGTACTGTTTAGCCACAAAATTAACACCGTTCAGCGAACCCGCGGAAACTCCAATGACACTGCTAAACTCAATGTGGTTAGCGAGGAACGTGTCACAGACACCAGCGGTATACTGTCCCCGAAAAGCGCCACCTTCAAGAACTAGTGCTGCGTTATATAGCATTGATTTCACTCCTTAGGATAATGATAATTTATTGTAAGTCGTTTATTTTATAAATTCAATCTTTCAAAATTTTTCTGTTAGATCAGCAAATTCTTGAAGAAACTTTTCCATTACGGGAGTAACGACCGTGTTTTTTCGCCATGCAAGAACGTGACCAGTCTCTTTGTGCGGTGAGAAGGGGATAAACGTTAATTCAGGATCGTGGAATGAGTTAACAATTCCTTCAATTCCCAACATATAATAGTTACCGGCTTTTAGCAGTTCGTAGGCGTTGCTTGGCAGGTTATTTGTTGCCATGATATTCAGCTTTGTTTGGTCTAATTTTAATACATCACTGATTTCATCACGGACAATATTCCGGGTAGGGGCGATTAGTGGTATTTTGTAGAGATCACTCTTAGTAATTGCTTGCTTTTTTGCTAATGGGTCAGCGCTTTTAACGATTAATCCCCATTGTTCATGAACCGGTAACTCAATAAAGTTATACTTAGCTGCTTCAACCGGCTCGATTAACACAGCAAAGTCCTCTAAACCCGAATCCAACCGTTGACGGAGCAGGTCGCCATTGCCATCGTAAAGGTTAAAGCTAACGTTCGGGTACTTTTTCTGAAAGCTACTAACGATCTGCATTACAAATTTGGAGACCCTTGAGACAACACAGCCAATGTTAAGAACACCAGTTAATTCTTCCGCGGTATTTTGAAGTTCCTGCTTTGTTTGGTCAAGTAACGAAAGAATCGTGCTGGCACGCTGTTGAAAAAGAACTCCTTCACTAGTTAGAGCCATTCGTCGCTGCTTTCGGTCAAATAAAGTGACCCCGAGTTCTTTTTCAAGATCAATCATTTGTCGCGACAGGGTTGGCTGGGTAATGTGAAGTTGTTGTGCTGCATGGGTAATATTATTAGTTTGTGCTACAGTTAAGAAGTATTTAATTACTCTTGTATCCATAATGGGGATTCCTCGATTCAGATAGTGAATAGATAGTACTATTTTAAGCTAAAATCTGAATAACGTAAATTGATTAGTTTTCCGGAAAGGAAGATAAACATGGTACGAAATGTCTTAATTCTTTACTATTCACAGTTTGGCAATACTGCTAAGCTGGCTAGTGCGATTCACCGGCAAACAGGAGCCGATATTCTTCGCCTTCAAGTTTCCCAAGGATATTTTCCTGACGATATGGAAGAAACAGATAGAATCTTTAAATCTGATAACCAGAATGGTCGGCTTCCGCAGATTATCACTGAGTTACCAGAACTGCACTACTACGATACGATTCTAGTTGGCGGACCAGTTTGGGATGGTAAGGTGTCCTCACCGATTGTTGGCCTTTTGAGAATGATAAGGGATTATCAGGGGAAGGTGGTTCCATTTAGTACCGGTTGGAGTGATACGGGCAATTATCAAGCTAATTTTGTTGCTCATGCTGGTAAGTTAAAGATTGCTGATGGCTATCACGTTTTAACTCATACAACCCCTAAATACAGTCCAAGTTCGTTAGCGTCATGGCTTCGAAAATTATAATTCGATTTTTGAATGATTAGTCACCTATAATAAGTATTATACATAGCGATACTTTTCTTATAAGCTAAGAGTAACCAAGAAATTGAATTTTGACTTATTAAGGAGGACGTTTTTATGACGAAGAATGAAGAAACTGTAAAAAATGATATGTTTGGCTTTGGTGACAAAAATGTTGCTTTCGCGAAATACTTTATTGGAACAAGCTATCTCAATGGCTTGGTTTCTCCTGATGATAATATCGATATCAATGTCTCCAACGTTAACTTTGAACCCGGCTGCCGGAACGACTGGCACATCCACCATGATGGTTTCCAGATTCTCCTGGTAACTGCCGGGGAAGGCTGGTACCAAGAAGAAGGTAAGTCCGCTCGGAAGTTGCATCCCGGTGACGTGGTTGCAATTCACGAAGGCGTTAAGCACTGGCATGGCGCCACTAAGGACTCCTGGTTCTCCCACATTGCGATTACCAAGGGCACTAGTGAGTGGTTGGAAAAGGTCGATGACAGCTACTATGAGCAACTGGCTGACTAGGGAATATTAATATAAATTTAAGTTTGAAATTATAATTCGCAATAAAAACATGGGCTAACAGAACTAGAGATTGTTTTTCTCATTTTTGCTAGCCCATATTTTATTAAATATTAGTTAATACTATTCTACCGACTCAGAGGCGATAATCAGCATCTTACCATCCAATTGCCATTCATCAATAGTTGCCGGCATTAGAAGATGAACACCTTTCTTTAATGGGTATGTCTTACCATCAGCGGTTAGAGTCCCTTCACCATCAATAACTGACATTAAGGTGTATGACCCATGTTCATGCTTTCTTGTTAATTTACCATTTACATCCCACTTATAAACACTAAAGAATGGTGAATCAGGTTGGGTAATTAAAGTCGTTACTTCAGAATTGCCAATTTTTTCAGAGGTAATATGTAGTTCAGGTTCTTTGAATGGAACAGTAGTAACATCAATTGATTGCTTCAAGTGTAGATCACGTTTCTTGCCAGTCTTTTTGTCAACTCGATCATAATCATAAATGCGATAAGTAGTGTCCGAACTTTGTTGAGTTTCAAGGACAACGATTCCCTTATTAAGGGCGTGGAGAGTGCCTGATGGAACGTAAACAAAGTCACCAGTCTTAACAGGCTTTTTATCGAAGAGCTTTTGCCATTCATGGTTGTTAATCATTTCTTTAAGTTCTTCACGAGTCTTAGCAGTATGACCATAAGTCAGGTAGGCTCCTTCATCTGCATGGATAACGTACCAGCATTCGGTCTTGCCTAGTTCATGCTCGTGTTCTTCGGCATACGCATTATCTGGGTGGACTTGAACTGATAGGCTAGCTTCAGCATCGAGAATCTTAGTTAACAGCGGAAAAACTTTTGACTTTGGATTACCAAATACTTCTGGATGGTTGGCGTAAACATCTGGAAGCAGTTGTCCCTTGAATTCACCATTTTCAATTACATTAGGGCCGTGGGGATGTCCAGAAATTGCCCAGCATTCGCCAATTGTCCCGTCTGGAATATCGTAATTAAAATCTTCAGCTAACCGACGACCACCCCAAATCTTTTCGTGAAAGACTGGTTTTAAAAATAATGGTTCTGTCATAACTATCACTATCCTTTTTATATTTAGCGTAAAGCTCTTCAAAATAGCCAACACTTTTTATTATGCCTAATAAAGCGCTTTCTAAAGATGATTTTAGCAGTTTTAATATGAGAAAACCATCTAAATTACAGGATTTAATTAAATATAAAATATATTTTTTGTTTTAATTTGAAAATAACCTTCGTATTTAAGAAGGTATTCTTTGACCATGAAATGATATAATATAATTATTAAAATGGTGGTGATAGTTATGACTGAAGGAACGTATGAACAGGTAATTAATGAACTTGATCGACTAGGAATTAAATATGGAATGGTCGATCACCCAGCTGCTGAAACAACTGAGCAGGCAGACAAATATATTGAAGGTCATGAGGGTGTTCGGACAAAGACGATGTTTCTGAAGAGAAAGAAGAAGCATTTTTACCTAGTAATTATGGATGATCAGAAGCCAATGGATTTTAAGGAGTTCCAAGAATTAACAGGCGCCAAGCGGGTATCAATGGCGCGTCCAGATGATTTACAAGAACAACTAGGATCCCATGCTGGGGTGGTTTCACCATTTGGCTTGATGAACAGTGAGGAACATAATATCAAAGTATATTTTGATCAGGATATGTTAGCGGAAGATCCAATTTTGACTTTCCATCCGAATGTTAATACTCATACCATCTTTATTAAGACTACTGATTTAATGAAGTTTATTAAAGAACAAGGGTATGATCCGGAAATTATTGACCTATAAATATTACTTTTTTTGCATGAACTATCATTCGAATTAAGTCTTTTCCTTTTTCTTATTAACTAATTAGAATGAAGCAAGGAAGGAGAGATTCAAATGAAAAAGATTGTAGTTTTAACCGGTAGTCCTCACCATCCGGGAACATCAGAAAGGTTGGCAGACGCCTTTGTTAAAGGAGCAACTGAGGCTGGTAACGAAGTATATCGGTTTGATGCTGGACGGCGAACAAATGAATTTTCAATGATTCAACTAGAAGATAATCATCCAGGTCAAGAAATTGAAGTGGAACCAGATGACATTATTAAGCAAGAAGTGATGCCTAAGCTATTAGATGCTGACATTGTTGTTCTTGTTAGCTCGCTTTACTATTATGGTGTTAATGCTGCCCTTAAGGCGGTAATCGATCGTTTCTATAATTACAATCATGAATTACATGGCGGTAAAAAGGCAATCACTCTAGTTTCTGGCTATGGTCAGGAAGATGCTTTTGCTTCATTAAAGCTATACTTTAAGCAGTTACTTAATTACATGCGATGGGATCAAGTTGGTAGTGTCCTGGCAGCGGATTCCTGGAACGAAAAGAAGTTAGCTCAACATGCTCAGGAAGCATACGAGCTCGGTAAAAACATTCATTAAATAAGAAAACTGGAAAATCAGTCGTGTTACTAGCGATGATTTCCAGTTTTTTTAAATGCCAAATAGAATTGCGGGTAAAAATATTAAAACATCATATAGGATATGGGTGATCACCGCCGGCCAAAGACTATCGCTTTTCACCCATAGCCATGTAAAAGGAAGCCGTCCTAAACCAATTGGGACTAGCATTTGATATAGGTTCCAATCGTAAGCACGAAAATGAAGCATCCCAAATAGCAAGGAACAAATGATTGCACCGTAAATCCAAGCTTGGCGCTTATTCACTCGTTTCATTAGTAGTGAGACAAACGGCAACGTTAATGCTGCGGTGATGATTTCCTCACCAATTAAGGAGATACAAATCCAGAATAAGCGAATTAATTGAGTTGCAACCGGTCCAGAACCAGTTGCGCCATTAGTTACGGGTTGGTTTCCTAATAAATTACCGATTCCCAAGAAAATAAAGGCGATAACGTATGAGATTATTAACACCGGTATAACTAGTTTCCATGATCCTTTTTTAGGCTTCTCTAGTATTGCGGCTAAGATTCCTCGTCCATATTGAAGATAAAGTGAAATACCGCCAAAGAAAATGAAGGCAAAATAAGGCAATACTCCTGGAAGAGTAGAATCAGTTCCTAAAAGGGCACCGATTATTATGGTAACTGCTGAAAGCCAACAAATTTTAGAGAGATTTCGTGAATCCAAATAGTTAAGCATGAGCAATTCTCTTTCAAAATTTTTATCTCAATATATCGGAATCATAAATAAGTGTCAATGATTGTTTGAATATCAGTCAAGACTTTAAGAGTGATCGTTATCTAGACTTTGCCGATTAATTAAGAACACCATCATAAAGACTAGTAGGGCAACACATATAACTCGGGTCAACCAAAGTGGTTCACCCAGCGCATGGTTAGGCGTGTGAGCGTAATAAGCGTGGAGGATCTGGCGACCATGATCATTAAAGAGAAAGTTAGTAATGATCAACAGACTGATTAGGGTTATCTGGGAAATAACCGTGCCAAGGATGTTAAAGTGTTGTCTGATGAATCGATTATTCAGCGGTGGAATCGTGGAGTCATTTTGATAAAATGGCCAAGTCAAGGCATTAATGCTACTACAACAAAGACTGGTGATGAAGAGGCCTGCTAAGAAACACCAATTACTCGGAAAAAGAGAGAACAGCAGTCCAACAGCAGCTCCGGGAAAGATAATCCGCCAGCATGCGCGGTTGCGTAAGCGGGGACTCAGGAGCAATCCACCAATCGTTGCTAAGATAAACAGCCCATATGCAAGGAATAATTGCGGTGTCAGATTGAGGGTGTCAAAGTAGAAAAGGCTGTAGATTAGTAAAAAGTTGGTCGTAGCGCTTGTCCAAAAAGTCCAGAGACGCGATGACTTAAATCGGCTTTGTAGTTGGCCGAAGCCCATCAGCATAATAATCCACATTCCTAAAGTAAGGAAGGTTAGTGGAAGACTACCGGTCTGTTTCAAACCACGTGCTCCCATTGCTATTCCAAAGATTATTAGGGTGGCAATTACCGGTCGCCAATTGAATGGACCAGAGAAAGCAGACGTCCCTGGCCAAGGGGTGGGAAGCTTAATAACGAGAATAATACCGAGGACAATCATCAAGAACAGCTCACCCATAAAGGCAGCAAGCGTGAAATAACTCAGCCACATTCCCAATCCAAGGATAATTAATAAGTAAAAAATTCCAACTAAGGATGCCCGTGAATAGTGCCATGTTCCCTGTTGGTGATACTCATCTTTCAACTGTTGATAGGCGGGCTTGAGACATCCCATTCCAATGCCTAATAGGGTGGCGCCTTCTGGAAGAAGTGGTTTAAAAAATGCTAGTCCAACACCACCAAGAGCGAGACAACTACTAGTCAATAGTATCCGGTAGGGATTTTTAACGTTGCCAAACGAGCGGATTGCGTAGGGAACGGTTTTAGCCATCACATAAAAGAAAATCACCGGGAGGGCGACAACGGCTGTTCGCCCCTGCTGGATGAAGTAAAGCATGAATATAATATTGGGGAGGACGATGCTACCTAGTGTCAGAGCCTCCATATTAATGACGAGGAAATTCAATTTATCGCTCCTTTACATGGTTATTTTCTCTGTTATTGTATCATTACCGAAACTAGGTGATGAAACATTTCGTCAATACATTCGTGCACGCTCTGCTGACTTAATGTGAGCCGTGAAATAACAAGTAATATGGGGCGAGGATGAACTCAGTCTTTCTTTTTGGTTATAATAAAATTTGGTTATAATAAAAAAGGATGACATTTTATGAAAAAAGAACGGTGGTTTGTTAAGTGGGCTGCCTGGATTAATGAACGAACATTCATTAAAATCCTTCAGCGACCAATGGTTTTCTAGCCACATTTTTCGTGTTCGTCAATGGTTACCACAGATGCAGTTTTGGCGACATCTGTTTACAGACGCAACTTTGGTAACAGGTAGTGTTCTAGCGGCAAAGTATATTTGTTAAGGAATCGTAAAGCACTATACTCAGGTCATAGTTTACCGAAAAATTGGCCCAGCATTCAGCACTACCGCAAAATCGGGAAGTTCTTGACCTAATTCGCCGTTAAGTCTTAAATCGTAATAATCCAAGACAATAGAATAACCAATAAGGAAGAAGAAATAACCGGAAAAAGTTTTATTTTTCCTGGTTATTTCTTCTTTTAATGATTAGTTATTAGTTTAATGCTGACAATTGTTAGTAGATTGGTATACATTAACTGAATACATAGCTATCTGCTATAAGTATTTAACATCATTATTGACAGCCTCTATACTGATAATTAATAAAGTGAGAGGAGTGCCTGAGATGAAGTACAGTTATATTCCAGAAACAGACATCAAGATTTCCAAGTTAGCGGTCGGCGGGATGAGTTTTGGGATTCCCGCGGTTAAAACTTATCGGTGGATTTTAGACGAGGATCAAACTGATAAGATGGTGCAGCATGCGCTTGATTTAGGGATCAATTTTTTCGATACAGCAAATGTCTATGGTGCAGGGACTAGTGAAGAATTTATTGGAAAATCATTAAAGAAGCACCAAATCCCGCGGGAGCAAGTAGCAATTGCCAGCAAGGTGTATTTTAATGATGGACGATTGTCAAAGGAAGCAATCAATCGTGAAATTGATGGAACTTTGAAGCGTTTAGGCACTGACTACCTTGACCTATATATCATTCACCGATTTGATTATGATCACCCAATTGAAGAAACAATGGCAGCACTTAATAACCTTATTGAAGAAGGAAAAGTTCGTGCGATTGGTGCGTCTGCAATGTATGGCTACCAGTTCCAAAACATGCAACACATTGCGGAGAAAAACGGCTGGCACCAATTTGTGGCAATGGAGAACCACTATAACTTGCTTTACCGCGAAGATGAACGTGAGCTAATTCCGATTTGTAAACAAGATGGGGTAATGTTAATGCCATATAGTCCACTGGCTGGTGGTCACCTTGCGCGGTCAACCTGGGATAGTTCATCGAAGCGTAGTCAAGTTGATACTTCAGCTCGTTCTAAGTATGATCATGACGAACAACAAGACTTACCGATTATTAAACGGGTGGCAAAATTAGCGGAAAAGCATAATGTTAAGATGTCACAGATTGCCCTTGCTTGGCAGTGGGCGAAGGGCGTTACTGCACCAATTATTGGCGCCACTAAAAAGCAATATTTAGATGATGCTGCCAAGGCCGTTGAGATCGAATTAACACCAGATGAAGTGGCATATTTGGAAGAACCATACACCGCTCACGAAATCGTCGGTGCTCTTGATAAAAATCCAGATGGTCTGTTGCCTAAGGATGTAAAGTAAAGTCTCACATATAATTATGTTATAATTATATGTGAGGTGGGTATGATGAGATATAAAACTGTTAAGGCACGAAGGCAGGGTACTTCACTGACTTTAACTGTCCCCGCTCAGTTTAAGGTCTGTGAAAATGCATTATTTGAACCACAACTATTAGACGATGGGACAATTCAGTATCGTCCTATTGCAAATTCGGCTGATATAGAACATGATCGAAAAATGATTGAGCAATCATTTGAGTCTGATAAGCTACTTACTGAAGAAGATATGAAGCAGCGCTTTGGAAAATATGGTTGGGGACAAGATGAAGATTAAATATACCAGTCACTTTGCCACTTCATTAGATCAAATTATTTCATATTGGCAAACCCAGCTAAAATTATCACCAGAAAAGATCGATCAATTTACGTTTCATATTGATAAAAAGATTAGGTTATTGAAAGATTTTCCAAGACTTGGTCAAGATGTTACTAATTTGTATGGCTTTACTGAACAGACATATCGACTTTTGATTGGCAGTAGTTATGGAATCTTTTATCGAATTAATTCAAAGAAAAATATAATTATCGTTGGTGCTATTTTTGGCACATCAGAAATGAAAGTCAAATTTTAATTATTTTCTATATCGAACAAATAAGGTTCGTAGCAGTTAATGCCACGAACCCTATTTTGTTAGGTTGTTAATAATTTGCTGTTGAACTATCTCAAGATCATTATCAACTGCAAGGATATTAAAGAGCTTTGTCTGGAAAATATAAGCCATCACAGGACCAACAATCAACCTCAGTAGCTGGACCGGAGTATTTATATTGTTATTCTAGTCTAATGATGCCAATAAACGTTGGGTAAATAACTTAGCCACTTTAGACTGGGTGACATTCTTTTTCCAAATAATGTTTGTTGATTCAGAAATAGATGGTGAAAGCGGCCGGAAGGTGAGTTCGCTGTTGTTTGAAGTGTTGAGGAGGTTATCGAAAGTAAGGATGTAGGCACTCCCTTGTTTAACCATTAACTCCGCATTAAAAACTAACGTGTAAGTACCGATAATGTTAATTTCTTTTCCTACGTTACCCCACCAATCTTGGAAGCGGTGTTTATCAAGAGCTTGCTCGGATACCAGAAGCGGAAGACCAATAAGATCAGCGGACCCAATAACATTTTTTTGAGCAAGGGGATCGTCTTTTTGCATGGCTAATCCCCACCGATCAGTTTCCGGTAATTGAAGATGATGGTAGCTGTCAAGACTACGGTGAGCCATTAAGACCGCAAAATCAATGGTACCGTGTTTTAATGCAGTTTCCATTTCATCAGCATTTCCGCTAACTAGCCGAATTTTAACATCAGGATAGTCCTGAATAATCCCGCTTAGTACTTCCATGATTCGCTGCATTCCAATACTTTCGCCAGCACCAATTGAGAGCGTTCCAGTAACAACTTGTTCCTTTTGGATATTAGTGGCTGTTTGATCCGCAAGTTGAATAATTTCTTTTGCCCGGGCTTGGAGATACTCGCCTTCGTCTGTTAAAGTAATTTGCCGATGCCCACGGATAAATAATTTGACACTAAGTTCACTTTCTAAATCTGCTAGTTGCTTTGATAATGTCGGTTGAGATACTAGTAGTTCTCGAGCAGCTTTGGTGATATTTCGTTGTTGGGCAACAGCGAGAAAATAACGTAAAACCCGAAGTTCCATATGATCCTCTCCCATAACTAAAAGCTATTTTTAACCATATTATATAAGTATTTCACATCATAGCAAAGAGAAAATATAATAAAGACAGTTAACTATATAAAAATTGGTGGAAACGTAATTATTTTGCCGAATGTTCATATTGGAACTGATGCAGTAATTAGTGCTGGGTCAATTATTACTCACGATATTCCAGCAAGAGAAAATATTTCATACGTATACAAGGAGAGATAACATTGCAAGAATTACATTTAACTCAAGAATGGGATAAGGTATTTCCTAAAAGCGATCAAGTTGATCACAAAAAAGTAAATTTTACTAACCACTTTGGTATTACTTTAGCAGCAGACCAATACACACCGAAGAACTACGAAGGCAAGTTACCGGCGCATTGGCAGTGGCTGGACCTTTCGGGGCAGTGAAGGAACAGTCTAGTGGCTTGTATGCTCAAACGATGGCGGAACGGGGATACTTGACAATTGCCTTTGATCCTTCCTTTACTGGTGAAAGTGGTGGAGATGTGCGTGATGTCTTCTCACTAGATATCAACACTGAAGACTATCAAGCAGTAGTCGACTATTTGAGTAACTTAGATCATGTTGATCCAGAAAAGATTGGCATTATCGGGATTTGTGGTTGGGGAGGAATTTCCCTGAATGCTGCCGCCATTGATCCCCGGATTAAGGCGACTGCTGCGGTAACGATGTATGATATGCCACGTGTCGGCTCATGGGGCTACTTCGATCAGGGAACCGTGGAAAAACGTTATGCAAGCAAAAAACAAATTGCTGAGCAACGGACCAAAGAATATGGTAAAAAGGATTTAGCTAAAGCCGGTGGTTGCTATGATTACCCAGCTCCTGATGATCAACCAGATTTTGTTAAGCAATACAGTGCATACTACAAGACTAAACGTGGCTATCACAAGCGTTCCGTCAACTCCAATGAAGGTTGGGTCTTGCAGAGTCAGCCAGCTTGGATGAATACTAAGATCTTAGTTCATCCTGAAGACCTTAAGAATGCAGTTTTGATTGTTCATGGTGAAAAAGCCCACTCACGTTACATGGGTGAAGATACCTTTAAGAAATTAAAGGGTGACAACAAGGAATTAGTGATTGTGCCTAGCGCAACCCATACTGATTTATACGATGGTGGCAATCATAGCTACATTCCGTTTGATAAGATTGATAGTTTCTTTAAGAAGAACTTATAGTAACAATTAGCAAAAACCGAAGCATCCTAGAATTGCGAATATTTCTAGGGTGCTTCGGTTAATTTAAAATGATCAAAATTATTAATACGTTGAAGTAAGTAACTTGCTAATTGTTTCTTCCATTTTGGTTGGCTGGATTACTTGCTCAGCTCGGATTGACTGATTGAATAAGGCTTGAACATTGTTACTTAGCGGTTGTTGGACAACTTTCTGCAAGTCATGAATGGCTGCTAGTCCTGGTGTCGAAACAACTTGTCCTGTAATAGCCTTGTAAACTGTTTCGGGGAATTTATACGGACTAGCCGTTGATACAATGACCGTTGGTGTCTTATCATTATGGCTGGCTTGGTATTGATTAGTAACGAATGAAGCAACAGCCGTATGCGGATCGATTAGGTAACCATCTGCTTTATAAACCCGGTGGATCTCTTGGACGACTTGATCCTGAGTTGCAAATCCGGCAGCAAACTGACGATCTAACTGCGCCTTAATAACCGAGTTGACTTGATAATGACCTTCTTGTACTAATTGATCCATATATTTACTAATTAGTTCAGCATTATTATCAGCTAAATCAAATAATAATCGCTCTAAATTGCTGGATACTAAGATATCCATTGCAGGTGAATTGGTTAAGTAAAACTCACGCTGGCGGTTGTATTCTCCGGTTTTGAAAAAGTCGGTCAGGACATTATTTTCATCAGAGGCACAAATCAATTTATTAATGGGTAATCCTAACTTTTTAGCGTAATAGCCAGCTAGAATATCACCAAAATTACCAGTAGGGACGGCAAAGTTCAGGTCATCACCGACCTTAATTTTACCCTTATCTACCAGTTGACCATAGGCACTAAAGTAGTAAGCAATCTGTGGAATTAAGCGCCCGATATTCATTGAATTAGCTGAGGAGAATTGATAGCCGTTTTGCTGGAGCTGCTGATTGAATACTGTGTCATTAAAAATTCGTTTGACTTCAGTCTGGGCATCGTCAAAGTTACCTTCGATTGCAATAGCAGTAAGGTTATTCCCCCGTTGGCCCAACATTTGTTTCAATTGAACGGGACTAACTCCTCCATGGGGATAAAAGACAATTACTTGTGTACCGGGATGATTACTAAATCCCCGCATAGCTGCTGTTCCAGTATCACCAGAAGTAGCAGTTAAAATAATAATTTTATTACTGATTTGTTCAATAGTAACTGCTGAGGTCATTAGATAGGGAAGAATTTGCAGTGCAACATCTTTAAAGGCTAAAGTCGGTCCATGAAAAAGTTCTAGGTAGTAATTATTTGAATGACTATTAGAAATAGGGGTAATTTGTTGACTATCCCATTGGTCGCCATAAGCCTGCTCGATACTTTTTTGTAGCTGATCAGGGGTAAAATCATTGAAAAACAGGGTTAGAATCAGGTGTACAATTTGCTGATAAGTCATCTTAGGTAAGTTTTCGATCGGTAAAGATGAAGAAGGAAATTTGGTGGGGACTAGCAAACCACCGTCATCTGCTAGCCCCTTAATAATGGCTTGGGGTGCGTTTAAGTTTTTATCTAGTGGGCCGCGTGTACTACGGTATTGCATATCATTACCTCCAATTATGACTAAAATCGTAACTCTTTGTTTGATATTGTACCTGTCTTAACGGTATGTTACAATCAGAAAATGAAAAAATAATGAGAAAATGAGGTGGCATTATGGAAACCGTTCAGATAGGAATGCTAGGTCTTGGAACAGTTGGATCTGGCGTACTACAAATGATTCAGAATAATGAAGATAAGGTGGCTAATGTCACCGGTCGGCAACTTAATGTTAAAAAAGTATTAGTAAAACATCCCGAGCGTCATCAGAAAGTCCAGGGAGGAATCGAGTTAACGACTGATATTCAGGAAATTATCAATGATCAAGAAATTCAAATTGTGGTAGAGCTGATTGGTGGAATCCACCCTGCAAAAGACTATATTGAAATGGCATTACGCTCCCGAAAAAACGTTGTAACGGCAAATAAGGACTTGATTGCAACATATGGACCAGAATTAAGCCGATTAGCCCATGATAATGATTGCGATCTAATGTATGAAGCAAGTGTCGCTGGGGGAATTCCAATTTTACGGACAATTAATAATAGTTTCTCTGCTGACAAAATAACGGAGGTCAAGGGAATTGTTAACGGAACCACTAACTACATTTTGACACAGATGAGTCAGCAAGGGTGGTCGTACGAAAAGGCATTACGCGAAGCACAAAAATTAGGTTTTGCTGAGGCAGATCCAACGAATGACGTTACTGGAAAAGATGCTGCATTTAAAATGGTAATCCTTAGTCAGTTTGCATTCGGTATTCAATTAACGATTAATGATTTTAACGTAACTGGAATTGACCGATTGAGTGCCTTCGATGTTCAACAAGCGGGGAAATTTGGTTATGTAATTAAGCTAGTAGGGATTTCGCAGGTAATTAATGATGGCGTCTTTGTCGAAGTAGCTCCGGTTTTGGTCCCAGTAGATCATCCGTTAGCTACCATCAATAATGAATACAATGCAGTAATGGTCACTGGTCAAGCGGTAGGAGACACCCTGTTTTATGGGCGTGGTGCAGGTGGATTGCCGACCGCAAATAGTGTTTTAAGTGATATCACTTCAGTTACTAAGAATCTTGTGTTAAAAACTAACGGTAACTTCTTTAATAATTATCAGCAGCGTTATATCCCAGCTACTACTGATCAAGTTGCATATCCATACTTTTTATCCATTACGATGCCGGATATAACTGGTCAAATGCTTAAGTTAACGCAAATTATGACAGAGATTAATGCCAGTTTTAGCCAAATTACCCAAACAGAAGCAAATGGAATAGCTCGGATAGTAATTATTACTCATGCAATGAGCGGGTCGCAGTTACATGAATTTAAGGCACAGATTGCTAGTGAACCAACCATTAATCTTGATGCTGCTTATAAGGTTTTAAAATAATGGGGGATGAGTAAATGAAAATTAAGGTTCCTGCTTCCAGTGCCAATCTTGGCCCAGGTTTTGATTCAATTGGACTTGCGGTTTCACTATACTTAAATGTAGCGGTTAAGGAATCTGCTAAAGAATGGCAAGTCGATCACCAGTTAGGAGATTTACCGCATGATGAGCATAATATGATCGTTCAAACGGCTCTCCAGGTTGCGCCCCAACTCTCGCCCCAACATCTTGAAGTCAGCAGTGATATTCCGCTTACTCATGGGTTAGGAAGCAGTTCCAGCGCAATTGTTGCTGGGATTGAATTAGCAAACCAACTAGCAAATCTCAAATTAACCAAGGCAGCTAAGGTAGAAATTGCTAGTCAAATAGAGGGCCATCCTGATAATGTTGCTCCAGCAATCCTTGGTGGCTTAGTGATTGGGACTAACATTGACCAGCATTTCGATGCTGTGGAAGCTCCTTTACCACCATATGATTTTGTTACTTATATTCCAGCGTATAGCTTAGCAACCAAAAAAGCTCGGGCAGTTTTACCACGTCAGTTAGACTACCATTCTGCCATCCATGCTAGTGCAGTTGCTAATACATTAGTAGCAGCTTTATTTAAACAAGATTACTCATTGGTAAGTGAACTTATGGAGGCTGATAACTTCCATGAACAGTATCGGGCACAATTAGTACCGGAGTTAATGCCAATTCGGCAAGTAGGTCATGTTTATGGTGCAGCGACATACTTAAGTGGAGCCGGTCCTACGGTTATGACAATGATTATCCCAGACAAAACGGCAGCATTTATTGAAGCACTCCGTAAAAAAGGATTATCTGATCGCATTGAAGTTTTACATCCAGATCGTAATGGTGTGGTCGTCGACGATCAGTAAATTATAGTTTTCAAAGAGGCTATCCTTTTGGGCTTGATAGTGATAATTATTCAGAAAATAATAAAAGAGAATAACCAGTAATTTACTTCGAAGGGATCTCCCTGAGCTAATAGTTACGGGTTATTCTCTTTTATTATTTTTCATAAACTGATCGTTTTAACACACCGACATAGGGAAGATTACGGTAAAGGCCATTATAATCAAGACCATAGCCAACGATAAATTCATTAGGAACTGTAAAACCAAGGTAATCAATTTTTACAGGTGTTTCACGACGTTCAGGTTTATCCAGAAGTGAACAAATTTCAACACTCTTTGCGCCACGACTAGCGAACAGTTTGTTCAAAAACTCTAAAGTATGTCCGGTATCGATAATGTCTTCAACCATTAAAACTGATCTACCACTAACGTCATGGGAAAGGTCACGTAACAAACGTACTTTACCTGACGATTTAGAACTATCTTCATAGCTGGAAACATCGACATAATCGATATTCAGCTTAAAACCAAGTCTCTTCATTAATTCAGCCGCAAACATCATTGCTCCAGTCATCACTGGCACAACTACTGGAAATTCATCGTGGTATTTAGCAGAAATGGTAGTTGCCAATTCGTCGATTCTGTGATCAATTTGTGCTTGAGAATACAAAACTTTTTCAATGTCGTTATCCATTCTAATTCTCCCTTATAATGTTCGATATTTACGAACAATATAACTGGTTAGTATTTATTAACGTTAGCATTTTATCATAAGTCGTGGCAATTTAAAGACTTTTTTAAAGAAAATTATGATAGTCTAACCGGAAAACATTTAAATTTCATGATTAGCTCTTGATCGCTTAAATCGTTAATTAAAATCTTTTATAATGGATAAATAGAAACTTACCAAGTATAAAGGGAGGGGAGCGTTTTGCAAAAAATCATCGCTAAACGAGTTTCAATGTTGGAACTATTTTATGACCTGATTTTTGTCTATGCAATTTCTAAAATCACCGCAATGATTCATTATCCCGTTGCAGGTGGTATTCCGCTATTTAATTATATTGAATTTGTTTTTGTTGTTATTATGGTAATGCAGATTTGGCTTTATCAGGCATTATATATTAATCGTTTCGGCAAAAGTCGCATCATTGATACAATTGGTTTGCTAATCAGTATGTATGCAATGACTTATCTTGCTAATAATATCAACACTGAATGGTCGGTCACATTTAGAACTTTTAATTCGGCAGTGGTACTAATAGTTGCTGGTTTAATTTGGCAGTACCTCTGTGGTTCGGGAAAACACCCGATGCGTGATCATGATGTCCGGGCCTTTGCAGTAACCTTAATATTAGAATTGATTGCTGTGTTAAGCGGCTTACTAATAGGTTATCACTATGGCATTTTCCTGTGTGTATTAGGTAGCTTGATTGGCTTTTTAATGCCATTAGCTGTGTATCAACAATTTGTTCCAAAGAACGTGAACTTTCCGCACTTAGTAGAACGACTCGGCTTAATTATTATCATTACTTTTGGTGAATCGTTAGTTAATATTACGCGCTATTTCAATGGTTCGATAATTCAGCTATTTCCTGCATTAATTTTTGTACTACTGGTGACAATGTTTGGTGCATATATTATTCAGGACGAACTACTTATTAATCACCACCAGCGTTCACGTGGGTTCGTCCTCATGTACTCTCACGCGTATTCATGGTGATTTCCCTTCTCTCAATGACGGCAGGACTCGATTATCTTGCAGAATCGGGAGTATCACGGAGGTGTTGATCCTGGAGAACGGCATTAACGTAGGCAAAGGCTGCAACTCCAGATTCACCGGAAATAATTTTTGAATCAGTTCCAATGGGGGTTGATAGGGTGCGCATTCCAATTCGTGCAACGTTATCTGTCAGTGTTCCATAAAAGCTGGCAGTATCACGAATTACTGGAAATGAAATTAAACTTGGTGTCTGACAATTTAGCCCAGCCATAATCGTGCGAGGTGATCCAGGAACGGTGTGCAAGTTATTATCCGCTACCTGTGCGGATAGATAGTAACAGGCAACAGTTGCTGGTTCAACAATTGTAATTACTGGGCGTTTATCTTTTGGCAATAAACTATATAAGGCATCGATAATTCCAGATGATAATTGACCGACTCCTGCTTGTAAGAAGATATGTGTAGGATAATTGTCGGTGTCTATTTGTCTAAGAATTTCGATGACGATAATAGAATATCCTGCAGAAATCGCTTGTGGAATTTCTGTATAGCCTTCCCAAGCCATATCTTGAATTAAAATCCCGTTTGGATCTTTGTCAGCAAGCTGTTTAGCAAGCTGAACAGTATCGTCGTAGTTTTTATCTGTTATTTCTACATTCACATTATTAAACGCAGCAATATGTTCTGCACGTATCTTAGTTGAACCTGCAGGCATCTTAACTATTGCGTGAGTGCCTAATTTTTCGGCCGCCCAAGCCACACCGCGCTCATGATTACCATCAGTAGCAGTATAAAAAGTGATTTGGTCAGCTACTTTTCTTATCAACGGTGTCATTAATTGAGAATATTTCAAATACTTTGTTGCTAATCCGGCTTGCTTAGTGCCATTGCGTATAAACCACCGGTAGCTTTAAAGGCTTTTAGGGCTTTGCTAAATCGTTGAGATTCATCTTTTACATAAAGGCTACCGATATTATTCTTTTTAGCATACTGCTTCAAATTAATTAATGGTGTTGGCTGATAAAATGGTACTGATTGATAAAAGTTTGCAACTTGTTTCACGATTTCAGCATCGTTAAAAGGATGATTGCCAATTTTAAATGGTGATTTAATAAGTTTGATTTCTGTCATAATTAGTTTCCTTCTTAATATTCAAGCTAACAAGGTCTGATGATCTATGTCAAATACGCTTACTTAGAAAGTAATGGCACTACTAACCCTATTTTTAGCGAGTACAATAGTTTAATATCATATTTGACTTAATGAGCGCTCAACGAAATATTAAAAAAACATTAGAAAAATCTTGACATTTTATAATCAATCATGTAAAGTATTTAGCAAATAAACGGTATGAATAACCACTGAGAATAGGAAATTAGCTTTTCTTTAACTAGTCAGCGAACCCAAATTAGTGAGAGTGGGAATAGTAAAGGATAGTGAAAGTAGCCTAGGAGTGGCTCAGGTGAGAGCAATCGTAGCCTTAGCCGGGTGCGCCCGTTATAGCGTCAACGTATCTAGTTTTTTTGCTATGTACGGGGTAAGGGAGTAGTAGTGATATTACTCTGAAGATAAGGTGGTAACACGCGTGATAGCGTCCTTGTAAGTAGTTAGCTTATGAGGACGTTTTTTTATACCAGTTTAATTAATTATTACTGAGAGGGATGTTTAAAATGAAAACAACTAAAGCGAGTATTAGACAGTCGATAATTATTGCATCATTGATTTTTGGAATGTTATTTGGAGCAGGAAATCTAATTTTCCCAGTTCACTTGGGTCAGCTAGCTGGTAGTCACTGGTTAATAGCGAGTAGTGGCTTTCTTATTTCTGGAGTATTGATTCCCTTGATGGCCTTGCTAGCAATTAGCATTACCAAGTCAAACGGCATTTATGACCTTGCACTGCCGAACGGTCGGACTTATGCACTAATCTTTTTAATCCTCGTTCATGCAACTTTGGGACCATTATTTGCAACGCCCCGGACGGCAACCGTTCCTTATGAAATTGGGATTGCTCCTTATTTATCTAAGGCAGCTAATTCTTGGGGACTATTAATCTACTCAGCAATTTTCTTTAGTTTGGTTTATCTTTTTTCCAATCATGAGGGTAAAATTGCTACTTTAATCGGTAAAATCTTAAATCCCTTATTTCTAGGATTACTATTTCTGATTTTCTTACTAGCATTCAGTAATCCGTTAGGCGCTGGTAGTACTGCTAATATAACCGCGGCATATACAAATCATGCTTTTTCTAATGGCTTTTTACAAGGATATAATACTATGGATGGTTTAGCCGCATTAGCTTTTGGAATTACAATTATTACTGCAATTAAAGAATTAGGAATTAAAAAATTGCGACAAATATCGCTTGCAACGGCTAAAAGTGGTTTTTGGGGAATCAGTGGAGTTGCAATTATCTACTTAGCTTTAATTTGGTTAGGAGCGACTAGCTTACACCAATTTAAACCTGCATTAAATGGTGGGATTACGCTTGCCCAAATTTCTCATTATTACTTAGGAACAGCTGGAGATGCGATCTTAGCAACATTAGCTACTGTTACTTGCATGACTTCTGCAATGGGGCTCGTAATTGCCTTTTCGCAAGACTTCCATCGTCGATTCCCCAAAATTTCTTATCGAACATTTTTGCGATTTAACTGCGGGCTGTCATTCTTATTCGCTAATCTAGGTCTTAATCAAATCATTGCATGGTCAACGCCAATCCTAATGTTCCTTTATCCGTTAGCAATTACTTTAATTATTTTAGGCTTGCTTTCGCCACTATTTAAAAAGGATCCGTTAGTTTACCGAATTACAACTGGATTAACTCTGATTCCGGCATTCTTTGATATGTTAAATGCGTTACCTGCTAATTTGCATGAAAGTCAATTATTGCAAACGCTACTTGAATTTGCTCAACGGTTCTTCCCATTTTTCAGCTTAGGGTTTGGCTGGCTGAGTTTTGGAATTGTGGGATTAATTTTAGGACTTGCTAGTTATGTATTAAAAGAAAGGAAGAAAACAGCGTTAGCAAATGATTAATTGTTAATTTTAGGTCACTGACATAAGTTATATTACCTAAATAAAATACAAACGACGCAGTCCACAAATGGGCTTCAGTTTGGTAAATTGAACTTGAAAACAAAGCACGGAATAATGATAAATTATCATTATCCTGTGCTTTTTCTTGTATTATTTAATAATCTGTAGCAAGCTACACATATTGAGAGAGGATGCTCAAAAATGAAGTCAAAAAGACTACCTACACAAGATTATATTGGACCTCAAATCAAAACTCTGAGTATTTTGATTGAAAAAAAGATGAATGCTCAATTAGTTGCCAATGGAATTAACTTAACGGGGACCCAAATTTCAATTTTAGCCTTTTTATATGATCATCAAAAGACGGTAACCCAAAAAGAAATTGAATTAAAGTTCAAAATTAGTCACCCTACTGTGCGAGGAATAATTCGGCGATTAGTTGCATTGAATGTAGTTGAAACAACTACAAGCGATCAGGACAGACGTCAAATTCTTTTAATGTTGTCGACTCAAGGGCAAAAATTTATGAAAGAAAATCTGAAGATAATTCAGGATCCAGCTAAGAAGATGGAATCAAGATTACGAGATAATATTAGAGAGTCAGATTACGAAATTTTTCAGCAGGTTTTGCATCAGATGATTAATAATTTGCAATAACCTGCCTTATTTTAGTTAAAAGTGTAGCTAGCTACGTTTCTAAGGAGGGAAATTTATGATTACAATTGATACACCTAATAAGCAAAAAGTAAAAATGATAGCAGTATTAATCTTTGGAGCATTTATAATGATGCTTACCGAAACATTTTTCAACAATGCTTTACCAACAATTATTAATCAATACAGTGTTAGCCAGTCAATCGCGCAATGGGTCAGCACGGGCTACCAACTTGTGACAGGAATAATGATTCCTTTATCTGCATGGTTTTTTCACCGTTTTAATACTAAACATACTTTCATTAGCTTGTTACTGATTTTTTACTGGGTTCAATTTGTGGCTTCTTAGCAAGTAATTTCTGGCTATTATTATTTGGCCGATTAATTCAAGCGATCGCTGCCGGGGCAATGATTCCTTTAATTCAAAATGTAGTTCTCGTACTCTATCCTCAAGAAAAACGAGGCTTTATTATGGGAATAATTGGTTTGGTGATTGCATTTGGCCCAGCGCTAGGTCCAACGGTTGGTGGATGGATCATTGATAACCTAGGTTTAAAATGGTTATTTGGAATTTTAGTTCCCCTAATCATTATCTTACTAGCTATCAGTCTTTTTAATGCTAAAAATGTTCATAAGATTGACCGAACACAAAGAGTTGACTGGCTATCTGTAGTAGAATCTTGTCTTGGCTTTGGGGCGCTATTATATGGCTTCTCTGATATCAGTAATATGGGAACAATTAATTTTACAAATGGCTTTATTACAATAATGGGGTTTGTCGTATTAATATTTTTCTGCTGGCGACAATTAAAGTTAGAAAAGCCATTAGTGAATTTAAGGGTTTTTAAAAATTATACTTTTAATTTAACAACTATTTTAAGTGCAATTAGTAATATCGCATTACTTAGTGTTGAGTTAGTCTTACCACTATATTTACAGCGAGTTCATGGCCTTTCCGCATTTCAGGCTGGACTGATGCTCTTACCTGGAGCAATTTTGGAAGGGATAACGAGTCCGATTACTGGAAGACTATATGATAAATTCGGTATTAAGAAACTCTCATTAATTGGCTACGCTATTATTATTTTGGGGACTATGCCAATGATGTTTTTTACTCCAGAGACTAATTTGCTACTTGTTGCAGGGGCATATGCTTTCCGAATTATTGGAATTGCTACTGTAATGATGCCAACGTTCACAGAAGGACTTAATGCGTTACCAATTAACTTATACGTTCATGGAAATGCTGCAGCATCGACTGTTCGCTAGATTGCCGGTTCACTTGGAACAGCAGTATTAATGATGATTATCGCCTTTGGTAGTAAGCATGTAGCAGGTAACAAAATGCTGCTGGCTGAGCAGCTTAACTATGGCTATCGATACGCATTTTTAGCTTCCTTTATTTTTGCTTTAATTGGTTTTGTTTTATCATTTTGGTTGAAATCAAAACAGCAGTAACTTCATAGTGAGAAAAACACCGAAAATCGGCTGGCAAGCTGATTTTCGGTGTTTTCTATTGAGTTAATTCTCAGTCTCTAAACATTAATCATCCCAAACTTTCTTAGCAACGTTAAATGCAGACCAAGCATTCGGCCAACCAACGTAAAAGGCAAGTTGGGTAATTATTTCTGCAATTTCATCTTTAGTAATTCCATTCTTTTTAGCAGTTTCCATATGGTAAGGAAGTTGCTCAAAGGCTCCCTTAGTAATTAATGCCGTAACAGTCAAGAAACTCCGATCACGAGGACTTAATTCCTTTTCTCGGGACCAAACTTGTCCGAATAATACATCATCGTTTAATTCAGCAAATTTTGGTGCAAAATCACCTAATTGATCGCGTCCAGCAGTTTGTTTCTTAGCCATGATAAAGACTCGTTTCAAAGTTCTTTTTAGTTATCTTTAATATAAACTAGATCAAATAAAATAAGAAATACTCATATTAAGTAATTATCTATGCAAAAACTGAATTTTAAATAACAAAGGGGGGGTAAATTGAATGAAGCTATAAAGAGTTATAAAATGAGGAGTCATAGTAATAAATAATCCATTTACTACGAGCTTTGGGACTGTTCCAAGTGTTTTTCTTGATCGGGACTCTCTTTCGCAGCGGGTAATTACTGAATTAAACAGCGGTAATTCTCCATTCCAAATATCCTTGATTTATGGACAATGTGGAGCAGGGAAGACAACACTAATGACTGATGTTGCCAATGGACTAGAAAAAAGTAGTTAATTAAATGTTAGACGATGATTTTCTTGATTCGCTAACTACGCAATTACGAGAGAAACTGGTTACTCTTAAATTATTTAGTGAGGTCGATTTAAAAATCGAATTTAAGGGAATTCAATTTAATACTTCAATGGGCAACGATAATAAAGAAGCAAATTTTCAAACTATTTTTCATCGTCTCCTACAAAAGTTTACGCAAAAAGGAATTAACATTATATAATTATGATATAATTATATTCGAGGTGACCGTGATGAAATATAAAACAGTTAAGGCGCGAAAGCAGGGAACTTCAATGACCCTGACTATTCCAGCGCAATTTAAGGTCTGTGAAAATGCATTATTTGAACCAAAACTATTAGATAACGGAACAATTCAGTATTCTCCAATTGTGAGTGATGCTGATATTGAACATGATCGTAAAATGATTGAACAGTCTTTCAAATATGATCAGCTACTTACCGAAGAAGATATGGAAAAACGTTTTGGAAAGTATGGCTGGGGACAAGATGAAGATTAAATATACGCCAAGCTTTGCTGATTCCCTAGAACATACGATTTTATATTGGCAGAACGAGCTAAAATTATCCACCGTCAAAATTCATCAATTTACGTCACATATTGATAAGAAAATCAAATTAATTGGTGCTTATCCTGGAATAGGAACCGATGTTACTGAGCTGTATGGCTTTGAGAAACAGACTTACCGTATCTTAATTGGTCATAGTTACGGTATCTTTTACCGATTAGACCAGGCTAATAATCAAATTATTATTGGCGCAATCTTTAATACTGCAGAAATGAAAGTTAAATTTTAAAATTGTCTGTGAAAGTGAAAAATCTTCGATCAAGTTATCAAAAAGGAGTCAAAGATTAGGATGAACGTTCTTATTATTGGGGATTTTCCTGTTAGCACAAAGCAAAAAATTTATAAAGTTTTTCCTCAAGAATGGCAAGTTCACATTACAAATTTACGTTCAGCACCGTTGTATTTATCATCTGCGGAAGCAATTATTCCTGAGCATATACCAGTTAATTCATCTCTACTAAAACAAGCGCCGCAGTTAAAAATAATTCAAACCGGGGCCGGTTATGATAATGTTGACGTGGCCGAATGTACTCATCGAGGGATTAAGGTTTGTAATGCTGCAGGAGTTAATGCGAATGCCGTAGTTGAACACACCCTTGCGTTAATTTTAAGTTGGTTTAAAAATATTCCTTACTTAGACTGCTTTATGAAAGACCAGCAACCGGCAAGTCAACTTACGTATAATGGAGCGGAAATTGCTGGGAAAACTTTAGGAATTGTTGGCTTGGGAAATGTTGGTGCGAGAATGGCGCATATTGGGTTGGCGCTCAATATGAACGTCCTTGCGTATAATCATCATCCACGGCATATTTCAGGAGTTAGGATGGTTGACTTACCAACCTTGTATAAAAATAGTGATATTATTAGCCTTCATATTGCTGCAACTCCTGCAACTCACCATTTAATTAATTCTCAGGCGTTTCAACAAATGAAATCATCAGCACTCCTAGTAAACACATCACGAGGAAGTATTGTTGATGAGGCTGCTCTTATTTCAGCATTGCAAACCCATGAAATTGCCGGAGCCTGCTTAGATGTCTTTGAACAAGAACCATTGCCCATGGATAGTCCGTTGCGGCATTTAAGTAATGTCATCCTAACACCGCATACAGCAGGCCTTCCCGACAGTGTTAAATTTCACCGTCGTCGTTACGAATTCTTTAAGGAGAATCTGACTAGATTTGCTAAGGGTGAAAAGCCAAAGAATTTAGTGAATTAATGGTTTGGAAAGTTATATTTTTCCTCTTAATATTATTCGCTATTTAGACCAATCTGGTTATTATCATTTCGATCCCATCTGGATTTGCTTAATATTAAACGAATCTTTTGCTATCGTATTGAATTAGACCACCTACTTCTGTATAGTCTAACTATTATCTTATAGCGATGAGGAGTGAGTTGAGATGAGTACGACAAACACATTATTTGTAATGGTCGCTAGTATCCTGGTGTTTTTTATGACGCCAGGATTAGCTTTTTTCTATGGTGGAATGGTGTCACGCCGTAATTCAGTCAATACGCTGCTCTCGGTATTCTTTATTTCGGGACTCGCCATTATTTTATGGGTTGTCTTAGGATATTCATTATCATTCAACGGCAACGTCTTTGGATTAGTAGGCAATCTTCATGCCATGATAATGAGTAATGTCCGGCTCGACCAGTTAACTACGGGGAAAATCCCATTAGGGCTGTATTCACTATTCCAAATGATGTTTGCTATCATTACCCCGGCTTTATTCGTTGGTGCGATTGTTGGAAGGGTCCGGTTTAAGTTTTTAATGGTCTTTATAATTTGCTGGTCAGTCTGTGTCTATTATCCACTCGTCCATATGATTTGGGGTAATGGACTGCTCTCAAAACTAGGAGCATTAGATTTTGCAGGCGGGACAGTAGTTCATATTAATGCTGGGATTACCGCGTTAGTTCTTTCTATAATGGTTGGACCACGATCTCATCCCGAAGACGAACACGCCAACCATTCCTGGATTTTATTAGGTACCGCAATTTTATGGATTGGCTGGTATGGCTTTAACGCTGGCTCGGCCTTAGCAATTAATGATGTTGCAATGCAAGCGATGATTACAACAACTATCGCTACGGCCGCTTCAATGGTTGCTTGGCAGTTATTAGAAGTTTGGCGAGTTGGTCATATTACCCTGGTTGGGACTTGTTCGGGCGCTTTATGTGGCTTAGTAGCAATTACACCTGCTGCCGGTTATGTTGCTATCGACAGTGCTCTTTGGATCGGACTGATCGGGTCAGTCGTTAGTTTCCTATTTGTTACACTGATTAAGCCAAGAATCCATCTGGATGATACCCTTGATGCTTTTGGTTGTCATGGGGTTAGTGGAATCTGGGGTAGTATTGCGACGGGATTATTTGCCAGTCATGCAATTAACAGTGATGTTACTAGTGATGGCCTATTTGTTGGTGGCGGTTGGCATTTATTTAATATTCAATTATTAACAACCATCATCGTGATTGCTTGGACTTTTATCATTTCAATGCTCCTAATTAAATTAATCAGTCACTGGATGCAGATCCGAGTTTCCAGCGATGATGAAATACTTGGCCTGGATTTAAGTCAGCATAACGAACCGCTCCATTCTACCCGGTTAGCAAGCGAAAGAACTGAATAAATTAATCAAGCCACCTAATTAGTCGATAATGACCTTTTTAGGTGGCTGAATTTGTTGCGTTTTCAATTACTGTCTGAAAATTATTAAGATAGTAGCCAGTCGATCACGTTAATTTGCTCAATTCCATTGTCGTTATAATAACCACTATCTTCAGTTAATAATTTTTTGGGAAAGTTATCGTGAATCTGTTGAAATCCTCGTATTTCACGTTGATAGGTATGTTCATCCTTAACAGAAAGGGAAACCTGATAATACTCTTTGATACCATCCTTAATCGCTACAAAATCAATTTCTAAATTGCCTAATGAACCAACATAAACCTCATATCCTCGTCGCAGTAGTTCTAGGTATACGATGCTTTCTAGGCGGCTACCAAAGTTGGGTCGTTTTGTCCCTAATAAGTCAATCTTCAACGCTGGATCAACTGGATAATATTTTGAATTGATCGTTAAATATCTCTTACCACTAATATCATAGCGGTCACATTTATAGAAAAGATAGGCATCAGTAAAATTTTTTAAGTATGAAGTAACGGTTGCTGGACTGGTTTTGACACCCTTAGAAGTCATTAACCCCGCTATTTTTCTGGGTGTAATCAAATTTCCGGTCGTATCTGTTAAGTACTTAGCCAATTCTTCAACAAAGGAAGCATTACCACGTTCACGACGAGCAAGAATATCTTTAATTAACACCGTATTAATAATGCCATCAATATAGTCGTGATAAGTTTGGCTATCATTCAATTCGATAGCAAACGGGAAGCCACCTCTTTCTGAATAACGATCGAATGCTTGAGTTTTAGAAGTGTTCTTCATTGTTGGTAAAAACTCTGCAAATGACAATGGAAAAACATGAATTTCGATATAACGCCCGGACAACAGTGTTGATAATTCTCCAGAAAGCATAAATGCGTTTGAACCGGTCACATACAAGTCAACATTCTTTTTAATGAATAAGCTATCAAGTACTTTCTCAAAGTGTGCAACATTTTGGATTTCATCCAGGAAAATATAATTCATTTTATTTGCAACTAGATGATTATTTAAGTAGTCATATAGTTTGTGATAATCTTGGAGATTAGAAATGCCAAGATCTTCAAAGTTAAGATGGTGGATTTGGTCGTCAGCAACGTCAAATCTTTCTTTTAATCGTTGTTTGTACATTTCTAAGATGGTAGATTTTCCTGACCGGCGAACTCCTGTTAATACTTTAATGATTTGCTTGTCGCGAACTAGATCTAATCGTTGCATATAGCTATCTCGTTGGATCATTTGGTTAACCTCTTATTAGTTTGAATTTAGTTTTATACTTATGATTATTATATCATTAGTTTGAAATTACTTTTACACTTTTTGAAAATTCAGTTGAATGTAAAAGTATTTTAACATTCATAAAAATCATTTTTTACCTTCAGACCAAATCCTAGTTAACCTTTTTGCCAGTGGAGCAATCGTCTTCCGTTGGCTTTTTAAATAGGTTACGTAAAAAGTCATTGTTGCTGAACGATCAGTAATTGGTAATGCAACAGTATCAGTTGTGTCATATGTATTGTTTGGTTGTGTGACATTAGTAGTAAAGAAGGAGAAACTGGTATATTTTGTTAATTCACTAAGCGCATCATATTCTGTTTGATACAAAAATTTAGCATCAGGGATGTTCTCCTGAATGATCGTTTTCCATGGTCCAATATCATTTAAAACCACAAAGCTCAAACCAGCTAATTCCTTAAAAGTGACCTGACGCTGATTAGCAAGGTACATAAATTGATCGAGATTAACATAAAGGTTTTCCTCGCCGATGAAGCGAGACTCAATCTGCGTTGTCTGGATTTCACGATTGGTAATAATCGCTGAATACTTGCGGTTCAGTAGGTTCTTTTCGACGTTATTCTGGTCAAGAAGTGCTTCATCGATATCAATGTTGGCGTTAAATTTTTGTAGATTCTGTTCTAGTACAATTTGCGGACCAGGGGCGACACTAGCAATTTTGAGTACCTGCTGATTTTGCGCGTAGTTTTTGATTTCAGTGATAAATTGCTGATTAGCTTGGAGGAGTGCAGTGGCTTTTTCAGCAGCCAGCTTGCCGGTCTTAGTTAGCGTGATCCGATTGGGGTGCCGATCAAACAGTTGGACCCCCAATTCATCTTCTAATTTTTGCATCCCCCGCGTAACAGTTGGCTGAGTGATATTTAATTCGGCCGCTGTTTTCGCGAGGGTTTTATATTTGGCAAACGTGATAAGTTCTTCTAATAGGTAATTATCAATCATTATCATCTCTCCAGCTAGTATACGTTGTATGTATGCTAGCATGTTCTTTAAGTAATTTTCAATCAGGGAGTGTGTGGTTAAGATATAGACAATCACAAAATGAAGGGAAGTTAATCTAATGTCAAACAATGTTCCAACAGTAAAATTAAATAACGGTGTCGAAATGCCAACGCTTGGCTTTGGCGTTTTCCAAGTTCCTGATTTATCTCAAGCTGAACAAGCAGTTACGGATGCTCTTGAAACTGGCTACCGCTTGATTGATACCGCTGTAGCTTACCAAAATGAGGAGGCGGTTGGTAAGGCAATTAAGGATAGCGACATTCCGCGTGATCAAATCTGGGTAACTTCTAAGCTTTGGCTCCAAGACTACGCTTATGAAGAGGCCAAGAAGGCCATTGATCTTTCATTAAAGAAACTTAGCCTGGATTATGTGGACCTTTACCTAGTTCACCAACCGTACGGCAAAGTTGATGAAGCCTGGCAAGCAATGGAAGAAGCTCAAGAAGCGGGAAAGATTCGATCAATTGGTGTTTCTAACATGACACCAAAATTATGGAAGAAGTTTGTTCCCGATTTTGATGTCATGCCAGCAGTTAACCAAGTTGAATTTAACCCCTACTTCCAACAAAAAGAATTGCGTCAAATCATGGCTAAAAATGGGGTTGCCCTTGAAGCTTGGGCACCGCTTGGTCAAGGTAACGCTGAGCTCTTTCACAAACCAGTCATTACCAAAATGGCAAAAAAGTATGGTAAGGATGCTGGGCAAATTATCCTCCGCTTTGAACACCAAGAAGGGGTAACGGTCTTTCCGAAGTCCGTTCATGAAGCACGAATCAAGAGCAACATGAAAATTTTTGACTTTGAATTGAACTCCGCTGAAATGGATCAAATGCGAGCCTTAGATAAGGGTAAGGGGATGCACGATCCAGATGCACCAGGCGTTGAAGAAATGCTCAGTCAATACGATGTGCATACTAATGATTAATTGAAGATAGAAAATGACGATACAGCATTAAAACCGTACCGTCATTTTTAATTCTCAAATTTTGCCCGGTGCACTTTTTCAAAGTGTTTTCCCGTATAAATTTCCGCATCACTATGCTTAATCGCCCAATTAGAAATTGTATCGAGCACCGGAATTAAACTTTTGGCTTCAGCAGTTAATGAGTATTCAACCCTGATTGGCATTTCATTAAATTGTTGACGCTCAATGATTCCTGCCTGCTGTAATTCATGGAGACTATCAGCTAGGGCGGCATCTGAAATATTTTCCATTTGTGCTTTCAGTTCACCGTAACGCATTGAATTAACATGCCCCAGGATACAGAGAATCCGTGGCTTCCACTTGCCACCGAAAATATCTAACCCATAGTCAACAGTACAATAGTATTCTTTTGGTAGTTTCCGTTGATACATAGCTAACCTTCCTCAAAAATTATTTAGTAGCTTAATCGTTTTTGAATTCGTATTAATTTTGATTGTAAACGACTACTATCAGAATTGTAAACTAATTGATTTGAGGAGAAAGTAAAATGGCAGTTAAAGCTTATTTACAAGTAACGATGGTAATTCCTGAAAAGAATCGGGCAGCGGCAGCAAAGGTTTATACCGATTACCGGGAACCATTCTTAAAAACCATCCCCGGTGCAGAAACCAAGGATCTTTTAATTCGGGACGAAGATGTTCAAGTTCTTCATGGCTTTGATAGTGTTGAACATGCCAAGGCATACCTCGACAGTGAAATGTTTACTCAACATGTTTTCCCCGGTTTGAAGCCAACTTGGACTGCGGATCCGGAAGTACGGATTTATAGTGTAAACTAAATTAAATAAATTTTCTTCATGGCATCACGTAAATAGTGGTGTCATTTTTTGTAAACTGATTTTTGAAGCTAATTAAGTAATTTATTTATCTCATGTAATTCTGCTTGCTCATCATTAGTTCCAATGGTATGAGTAAAAGCTATGGATTGCTATTAAATATAAACCCGTGGTGCTAGTTAATTTTTTCCTAGAGGAAAATGTCTAAACATGTTGGTAAATCAACAAAAAACGCATATAGTA